>TARA_R110000796_G_scaffold227254_1_pt1 | contig 24879 bp, 19 predicted proteins | sample TARA_R110000796 | Tara Oceans TARA_R110000796 (sample SAMEA4397815) | marine metagenome | biome: Polar Biome; feature: [SRF] surface water layer (ENVO:00010504); material: water (ENVO:00002006), including particulate matter (ENVO:01000060) such as... | depth 5 m
GGCCCGTCTGAGCCGCGTCGTCCTGATGAAACGTCCTCTAGATGGGCGCCCCGATTCCGTCAACATAGTTTTTGCACTTTTGTTTCAAAAATATTCGTATTTGAAGGCTATAGCCCTGTTTCCCGCGATAAGACGGTATCAAGAGCTCTAAACTTGTTGAAGGATATCACTTCATTGGACGACGATAGCAACTTTGGAAACCGCGTAAGAAGCGCAGTTTTCTGGCGCTCCGGCACGCAAATCTTGGCACAGATCATTGCCTGGGGTTCGACTCTGGCCGTGGTCCGAGTCCTTGATCCGGGTGATTACGGAATATTTGCCATGACTCAGGTGGTGCTGGTTTTTCTGAGTTTTCTTAACGGATATGGCCTGGCCAGTTCGATCATCCAGGCGGAAAAAGTCGAACCGATCCGGATTCGCCAGGCCTTTGGCATGCTGTTGTTGCTGAACGGCGGGATCGCGATACTGCAACTGCTGCTCGCGACTTTCGCAGCCGAATATTATCGGCAACCGGTAATAGCCGATTTGCTGAGGGTCCAGGCGCTGATCTTCCTTGCCACACCGTTCATGGTATTGCCCGAAGCGCTGATGACCCGCGAGCTGGATTTCAAAAAGCCCGCGATCATCAATCTTATCTCGGCAGTGGTCGGCGCAACCACCGCACTATATTGCGCCTATAATGATTATGGCGTGTGGACATTGGTCTACGCACCGCTGGCGATATTCTGGAGCCGGGCGATCTGCCTCGTCATAGCGGTTAAATTCTATATATTGCCGACCTTCAATTTCAAAGGCGCCGGCGCGATGTTCGGATTCGGTGCCACCTTGCTGGCCAGCCACTTGTTCTGGACGATCCAGAGCCAGTCCGACATATTCATCGCCGGCCGTCATCTCGATCCGCATGACCTTGGCCTATATGCAGAAGCGCTATTCCTGACGACGATCTTTGCCGCAAAATTTGTGCCGCCATTGAATGAAGTCGCCTTCCCTGCCTACTCCCGGCTGCAGTCCAACCCCCGCGCGCTGGCCTGGTCTTTTCTCAAGGCGATTCGGCTGATCATGCTGATCTCCTGCCCTCTCTATCTGGGCATGGCGGTTACCGCCTATCCGCTGGTCGAAGCATTGTTCGGGCCAAAATGGACCGAAATGTCCCCCTTTGTCGCGATACTCGCGCTGGCGATGCCGGTGATGACGTTGCAGATATTGTTCACCCCCGCCAATAATGCGCTGGGGCGCCCGCAAGTAACGGCGCGGACCAATATGTTCGGCGCGATCCTGATGCCGGTCACATTTCTGATCGCAATCCAATATGGCGTTTACGGACTCGCCTGGGGCTGGGTTATCGCCTTCCCGATCCTGACGATTTTCACTTTCTCGCAATCGCATCGGCATATCGGCATCACTGCTCTGGAAATAGGCCAGGCCGTGTGGCCGGGTCTGTCGGCTGCCATAGTTATGGCAGCCATAGTCTATCTCGCCGACCAGATGCTGCCGGAGATGATCGTCTATCTAAGGCTAGCGCTACTGGTCGCAACCGGAGGTCTCGCTTATATCGGCTTGCTCTATGTCCTGGCCAAGCCGACACTGATGGAAGTGATCCAGTTGATCGTCCGGCGCAAACCGCCGGAACCGGGTCCCGCAATATTGGGATCCGAGACTCTATAGGGCAGATATCAGCAAGGCGCGCTATCGGCGCCGGACAGATTCTTACGCGATATGCATCATTAAATGACCATCGAGCCCGCAAAAATGGAAGAAATGGAAGCATGTTTTCTACCTCATGCGCAAATCGGCTATAGCAATCCGGACTGCGGCAATGACTTCGAGATCAATTCCCCGACGCGACCGACCGCGCAAATGCGGTTCGAGACATTAGCCTCGAATTATCCCACTCAAAAGAACATAGCTATTCTCTTGGGTCAGGACCTAGGCCGATTGAATATAATCGCGCATCGCCGCCGCTTCGCTTTCGATCTTGTCGATCCGGTATTTGACCAGATCGCCAATCGAGACAAAGCCGACAAGCTTGCTGTCCTCGACCACCGGCAGATGGCGAATCCTTCTCTTGGTCATCAATGACAGCGCACCCATGACACTTTTGGTTCGTTCAACGAAAATCACATCGGATGTCATCACGTCGCGGACCACATGATCCATTGCAGCAACGCCATATTTCCGGATGCAGTGGAGGACATCGCGTTCCGAGAATATGCCGACAATCGCGTCTCCATCGAGCACAGGAAGGGCACCGATGCGTTTCTCCGCCAGGATTTCGACCGCCTGTGAAACCGACATATCTGCAGTACAACTATATATGTCGGTGCTGCGCCCCTGCAGAATTGTTTGAATGGTCATCGTGCCTCTCCTCCGCTCTGATATTGTTTACTGCACTCGTATAGCATATTTTTGAAATTCATTGGACTTGATGGTAACAGGATTCGCGTCCAATGCACTGAAAACCAACGGAGCCCCCTTTGTCCCAACCTTCCCGCCTTGATGACCCCCTCTACGCCAGCATCGCCTGGTCCCGATATTGGCGGCTGATGCGCGCTATGGGGCTCTTCACGCTATTTTGCGTCGTGGTCAGCTTGTCGATACTCTATTATCTCCACGGTTGGGTCTCGATACATCTGTATATTGCCACAGCCGGCGGCATAGCCTTTGCTCTGATGTTAATGGCAGCACTGATGGGACTGGTCTTCCTGTCGAGTGGGACCGGGCATGACGAATCAATCGATGATAAAGCGTTCAAGGACATATATCCCGATGGGCAATGATGATTTGAGTGCGCTCGCAAAAATGCAGCCGGTGCTGCGGGTTGCGCCGCAACCGCGGGATCTGAACAACAACGGCCATATATTCGGTGGCTGGGTATTGTCACAAATGGATATCGCCGGCGGGATCATGGCGGCAAGAGTGGCGCGCGGATCGACCGCAACGGTCGCCATCGAGGCGATGGAATTTATCGCGCCGATCCTGACCCGCGATCTGATTTCGGTTTACGCCCGGGTGGAACGGATCGGACGGACCTCGGTCGCGATCCGGCTCGACGTGATTGCCTCGCGCAATCTGGCTGAGGAACAGGTGCCGGTAACCAGCGGCCTGTTCACCTTTGTCGCTCTTGACGAGAACCATCACCCCAGAACCATACCGGAAGAATCAAAGCAGAAATATCTGCAACAATGATCTGACCGTTATTGGCGCAATTTGATCGTGTAAGAGATTTTTGCTTCGTCATTCGCCGGGACGGTCACCCGCCAGGTGGGAATACCGTCAATCACGTCGATACCCTTGACCCGACCGGAAATATCATAGGGAATTTCCATTTCAAAGCTGACCGGATGATCCCGAGCGTTGGTCACGACCGCCTGCCAGCTTAACTTACGCTTCGATCGACGCGTCTCGACCACCGACAAGCGCACGTCGGATGAACGACCCACTTCGACCTCGACTTCGTTATTTATCGCCCGGTCCGGCAAAGCCCCCTCACCCGCCAACAGCGGTCCGGCGAAACTATTCTCGAAAACCGCGACCCGGCCAGCCGGAAGCGGCACACCTAGCCCGTTTTCCACATCGTTTTTGCTGCGCAGAATATAGCTGAGCGCCTCACTATTTTCGTTATAATTGCCGGCATTTGCAACATAGACACGGTCAAAACTAACGCCGGGCTGGACGATCATCGCCACCTGCTTCTGGCCCTTGGCGCTAACCGCAACCCGCTCGGGAACCCGATATAGCTTAAGATCTCCTAGATCCTCCTGCTCCGCGACAACAACCGCGACCGGAGACGCCATATCCATCATTTTTTCACTACGCCGCGTCGCCGTGACCATGATCTCCGCTCCCTCGTCCTGGTACATCATCGGCGCCGGAGCGGGCGGAGGCATGGGTGGACGGGACAGAATATATCCCGGATTATAGGGGACCTGATCCGTGCGCTGCATCGGCCAGCAGCGGATGATCAGTGCGCCGCCGGTAGGCCTGACCTGATCAGCCCGCCGCTCGCGATTGGGTTCTCCGGCAACCACCATCATATTGGCATTTTCAAAACTCTGGTTGCCGCCATTGGCTACGGTTAGCCATGCGAACAGATCCATTTTGGCCTTCTTGTCCGCTTCGCGCTGTTTGACCGTTGCGATATAATTGGCCTGCCAGTCGAAGCCGGATGCCAGATAGGTCAGAGTCAGTTTCGCGGTCACGGCCTGCTGTGAAGTGGTGAGAATCGACAAAGTCGGCTTGGCAGATAGTCCTGCAGGAATTTCCGGAAAAGTCATCCGTTCCGGCAGGCCGGTACAGCGCAGAGCCTCAAAGCCTTCGTCGCTCTCGAAAATCACGCCGCCATCCGGCCCTGCGGTGATGAACACGTCTTGCGTGCGCGACACGCCGGTCGCCTTGTCGGTGCGGGTGATCGAGACCTCGCGTTTGAGATAGGCGTCCACCAGACCGTGTGGTGACAATAGACGCGCGTCGCGGTTCTTTTCCCGTACGCCATCGGGCAAGCCGGTCACCATAGCGCTTTCAGGGAACATCCCCTCGGAAACGCCTTCGAACCGCACCGTCGCGTCGCCGGCGGGCAGATGCACCGTTCGGGTCTCGGTGATCAGCGCATAGCCTTGCGGCCAATTGGCATTGATCGCTCCGTCACCCCTTCCGGGCGCGCGGTAAATGGTGATCGACACATCTGTCGGCTCGCCGGAGACGACAAGCTGTTGCGCCGCAAGCGGACTGGGCTGGGAGCAAAACGCCAATGCCAGAAAGGTCAGGAGCCGGGAGACGGTCATACCGCTCGAGCCGATCAGTAACGGCTGTCGAAAGTCGCGGTCACCGTCACGCTGCCGTTGGCAGGTACGTTGAGTCGCCATTCAACCTTGTCGGCGGACACCCGTTCGCTGGCCTGGCTTTCCTGTTCGATGCGGACGTCACCCCACAGCCCAGACTGGGCGAGATCGACCGTGACCGCTTCCCGGCGCGCATTGGTAACCTCGTAGCGCATCTTGCTCCGCCAGCGAGTGGATGAGCGGCGGGTGCGCTCCTCGACAACAGTCTTGACCTTCACGTCAAAGGCTTCACCCGTGCGGATCGACATTGACGAACCCATGGGCGTCGCCTCGATCTGGCTTTCACCAATGAATTGCGGATCGCCGCGCTTGTCGCGCATATAGACCCGCATGATCCCGGACGGTAGCTGGTCACCAAGACCGCCGGCGCGCGAGGTCGAGAATTTCAGCACCGAATTGGCGCTAGCGGCATCGCGGGTACCGAGCCAGCCATTGGTAAATTCGTAAACCTTCCGCGCTGGAGCTGCCGTCACATCGAGAAAGCTGACCTGCTTCTGCTGGGCATTGGCGATCGTGGTCCGCTCGGGGAGCGGATAGAGGTAATAATCGCCCAGCCGCTCACGATCGTTGGATTCGGTTCCGGCGCTGTCAATCGTACCGGTCGGCCATTGCGGATAGCTGTTCCGCCCTCCGCCGCTGTTGGGACTGCCTGCAACCAAAAGGGTGTTGGCATTGCGATAATCGGTACCGCTATTGTTGGTCAGTGTGATCCAGCCTTGCACGTCGATTGTCTGCTTGGCGTCGTCAAACAGGGTAACATAATCCGCCTTCCAGCCGAGCCCCGGCGTCAGGTAACTCAGCGTTGTCGGCACCTGCCCTCCCGCCGACTCCAAAGTGATGGATAGCGTCGGACGCGCTCTCAGATTGGGTGGCACGCGATCAAAAATCACCCGCACCGGCAGGCCATCATCGCGCAGCACTTCGATAGTGTTACCGATTTTCATCACCACGCCACCATTGGCGGCGAGTATTTCGGCCCGCACCCGGGTTTCTGCGCCGGTTGCCGGATTGGTCCGGATCAGCGTCACCGTCTGCCCCACCGCTTTCTCCATCAGTTTGGCCGGGGTGAGCAGATCAAAATCGAAATTCTGCTCGACAATGCCGATACCGGGACCGGACAGGGTCACGGTTTCCGCACGGATTTGTGCAGAGACATCGGGAAATTGCTGTTTGCTACGCCCCCTGGGCAGATTCAGATTGCGGACATCCTGAACCAGCGCCTGATTATTATTGTAGATGGTAACCGAGACGGCACCTTGGGCCGATTCATCCGGTGACGACTGGCTGATGGCTGGCGTTGCAACGCTCGCCAACAACAGCCCGGTGAACATGAAATGCCGCATAGTCTCTCTCCCCTATCGAGAATATAAGCTAACCTATTGAAAATGAACCTCGCCTAAACATTCATCATTCTGCGCTCACGCCCTCTGACGGCGCCAGCCAGCGCAATCTCACACCGCCATTTGGTGTGACCATCTCCGATTCCTGAGCGATCGTAACATTTTTGACTGCCAAAGCTTCCTTGACCACGGCCCTGTCGATAGCCGACCCGTTCATGCCCAAGGGCAAGCCAATCCGTCCGTAAGCCCAGATTATCAGTGCAAGATTGTTGTTCGACTTCGGGTCCAGCACACCATCGGTGACGATCAATTCCGGCAAAGCTATGGCTGGCGGCTGCAATCTTATGACCCAGCCCTTCGCTCCGGAAGCGACGCGCTGTTCAAGCGCATAATATGAGGCCAGCGAGGCACCGGGAAGCGGTTTTGCGACGACCATGGCACGCCGCTTGCTGGTATCCAAAGTCACATCATCCACCGAAACCCCGGCGATGAGGGCAAGATTCTCCCGCAAGCGTGTTACCTGGATCTCGGCCTCCTGCGCCTGCTCTCGCATTTTTGCTGCGGCAAGCTCTGCGGAATTCGCATCTTCTCCGGTTTCTACCTTGAACTGATCCAGGTTCACCAAGATCGGTTTTCCCAACGTCCTGCTCAGAACTCTTGAGCTTTGTTCAGCGGCCCCTGCAAATATCTTGGGCGTAAACACGGTAGCATTGACGACGATCGGGTCGGCGTCGAAATCTATCTCTATTTGCGAGACGCTTGAACGTTTTCCGAACTGATCCTTGATATATCCATTGGCCGACCGCGAGACATTGGCTTCCCAGGCTATCTGTCGCAGTGAAAGACCAAGAGGAATCGCAAGCGCTATGAATACCACGACCATCGCGGCAATCTGAAATTGCGATTGCCGTTCGGAAAGATAGGAACGGAAACCATAGAGCCAGGCCATAGCCGTTGCGGTCAACGCTATTGTCATCAGGTTGGTGAAAAACAGGAGCAGCGAACCGCCGAATACGGCCCAGTTAAAAGTTGCCAGTCCAAAACCGACAACCGCAAGTGGCGGCATCAAAGCCGTAGCAATCGCAACCCCGACGATCGTTCCCATCCGCCCCCGGATCATCGCATAGGCACCAGCCATGGCAGAGAAAAGCGCGACCAGCAGATCAAAAAGATTGGGCCGTGTGCGCGCGGCAATTTCTGCGGTGACGGTTTGCAGGGGCGACAAGGTCACCACCAATCCGGCGAACAATATGGAGATTATTGTTCCCAGAACAATCGCCTTTCCGCTCGCTTTCAACCAGGCAGAATCGCCAACGGCTAGAGCAAATCCCGCCCCCATTATCGGCCCCATCAGTGGCGAGAGAAGCATTGCCCCAATCACCACAGCTGGCGAGGAAAGCAGTAAGCCAAGGATCGCGATGCCAGCCGACATCGAAGTCATGAATGCGAAATGGGGCGTGAAACCGCTGTCTTCGCGGACCTTGTCGATAACCGTTTGCTGATCGACATCGGCACGAACAACCATCCGCCACCAGCGGCGAAACAAGTTAATACTCTCGGTAACGGGTGCGAATGGCCCCGAAGGCTGATCTAATTTTGACTGTTCCGGACTGGGGATTTGAACTCTATCGTCTGTCATAGCACTGCTTTAGCGCTGAAAAATGAACCCGAATAGAAAAACATTACTTCCGGCGTAATTGAAAAATGAAAGACTTTGTCTTTTATCATGAAACTGTATCACCTATATACATCACAGCGGTCATAATGCCGCGCCAAGGAGCCTCGAGAGGAGCCAGTCTATGCCCCGTCCGGAAACCGACATCGCAGCCACGCGATTGAGAATTATCGCCGCTGCCGATCGCATGATTCAGGAAAGAGGCGCTATCAGCTTCACGATGACCGACCTTGCGACAGCAGTCGGAATGTCGCCATCGAACCTTTACCGGTTTTTCGAGAGCAAGGACGCGCTCGCAGAAGCCATGGCGGGGGAATGGTTTGCCGAACTGCTGGTGATCATGGAGGAACTGGTTTCCGCCGACATGCCGGTTGAAGAGAAGCTCTATCAGTTTTTCGCCCAACGCGTGGTTATCAAACGCGCCCGCTACGAGGACGACCCCGAGCTTTTTCAATCCTATATGGAATTGGGTGACGAACATTTTGAAGTGATCAAGGGCTATGTCGATCTGGCCGATCACTATATGGCCTCGATCCTCGCCGAGGCAATGGAAAGCGGCTATTTCAAAGGGCTGGAACTCGATGCTGTCGTATCTCTGGTCAACACGATGATACAGCCATTTTGCAACCCCAGGCTGATGATGCAGATGATGCATCTGGCTACCGAAGAACGGCTCAGGATCGTAATCAAAACCATCCTGAACGGTTTGCGGGCCGATGTGGAACCGGTCACCATCAGGCCGGAACTGCATATCGCCGGTTAGTTTCAACCAGCCGTCCGACCAGCCGATATCACCCCTGCCTCCCTTTTGCCGGAGACAGGGGGTAATATCGTTTGGCTGACAAGACCTGGTCAGGCGGTGCCTGAACTAGCCTTTCGCGAGATTCCGCAACACATATTGCAGGATGCCGCCGTTGAGGAAATATTCCATTTCATTGGCGGTATCGATCCGGCAGATCGTCTTGAAGGTCGAAGTCGTGCCGTCGGCGCGGGTCATTTCGACTTCGACTTCCTGTAGCGGTTTCAGTGTTGCAACGCCCTTGATCGTGAAGCTTTCCGAACCGTCGAGGCTGAGAATTTCGCGATCGGTGCCTTCACCGAATTGCAGTGGCAGGACGCCCATGCCGACGAGGTTCGAACGGTGGATCCGCTCGTAGCTTTCGACGATGACAGCGCGGACGCCGAGCAGGTTGGTGCCCTTCGCCGCCCAGTCGCGGGAGGAGCCGGTGCCGTATTGCTCGCCACCGATGACGACCAGTGGCGTACCGTCGGCTTTGTGCTTCATCGCGGCGTCGTAGATCGGCATGACCTGGCCGTTATATTTTGTGTAACCGCCTTCTTTTCCGTCAGCCATTTCATTCTTGATTCTGATGTTGGCGAAAGTGCCGCGCATCATGACTTCGTGGTTGCCGCGACGGGAGCCGTATGAGTTGAAGTCAGCTTTGTTAACCTGATGATTTTGCAGATATTCTCCAGCAGGGCTGTCCGCCTTGATCGCGCCGGCTGGCGAGATATGGTCGGTGGTAATGCTGTCACCCAAGAGCGCCAGGGTCTTCGCCTCGATGATGTCGCTGATTGGCTCGGGCGTCATCATCATGCCGTCGAAATAAGGCGGGTTGGCAACATAGGTCGAGCCGGCGCGCCACTGATAGGTGTCGCCGCCGGTGACGTCGATCGCGCGCCACTGCTCGTCCCCGTCATAGACATTGGCATAGCGGCTTTCGAACATTTCGCGGTTGACGAAGCTGTTGACCATCGCGGTCACTTCGGCGTTGGTCGGCCAGATATCCTTCAGGAAAACGTCCTCGCCGTCCTTGCCCACACCGATCGGCGTTTCGTACATATCCTCGCGGACCGTGCCCTTCAGCGCATAAGCGACCACCAGCGGCGGCGAAGCGAGATAGTTGGCGCGCACGTCCTGAGACACGCGGCCTTCGAAATTGCGGTTGCCCGAAAGCACCGACGCGGCAACCAGATCATTCTCGTTGATCGCCTTGGAAATCGGCGCCGGCAGCGGACCGGAGTTACCGATACAGGTGGTGCAGCCATAGCCGACCAGATTGAAGCCGAGATAGTTCAGATCCTCGCTGAGCCCCGCCTTGTCGAGATAGTCGGTGACCACCTGCGATCCCGGTGCCAGCGATGATTTGACCCAAGGCTTGCGCTGCAGCCCGCGTTCCCGCGCCTTGCGCGCGACCAGACCGGCGGCGATCAGCACCGTCGGGTTGGAGGTGTTGGTACAGCTGGTGATCGCGGCAATCGCGACATCGCCATGGGCAAAGCCCTGGTCGCTGCCGTCGACATCGACCCGCTTGCCGTCGTCGTCAACGCCGAACACGGCTTTCAGATCACGGTTAAATTCTTCGTCCAGCTCGGCCATCGACACGCGCTGCTGCGGCAGTTTCGGTCCGGAGAGCGACGGCACCACGGTGCTGATGTCGAGTTCCAGCGTCTTGGTATAGATCGCGTCCTTGGTGGTCTCGTCATAGCGCCAGAAGCCCTGTTCCCGAGCATAAGCTTCGGTCAGCGCGATATCCTGCGCGCTGCGGCCGGTCAGTTCGAGATATTCCAGCGTCTTTTCGTCGATCGGGAAATAGCCGCAGGTCGCGCCATATTCCGGCGCCATATTGGCGATGGTCGCGCGGTCGGCGAGCGACAATTCCTTCAGGCCGGGGCCGTAAAATTCGACAAAGCTGCCGACCACGCCGACATGGCGCAGCATCTGCACGCAGGTCAGCACCAGATCGGTCGCGGTAATGCCCTCGGCCAGCTTGCCGGACAATTTGAAACCGACCACTTCGGGGATCAGCATCGAGACCGGCTGGCCGAGCATCGCGGCTTCCGCCTCGATCCCGCCAACGCCCCAGCCGAGCACGCCGAGACCGTTGATCATCGTCGTGTGGCTGTCGGTGCCGACGCAGGTGTCGGGATAAGCGACCAGATTGCCCTCGGCATCCTTCGACGACCAGACCGCCTTAGCGATATTTTCCAGGTTCACCTGATGGCAGATACCGGTTCCCGGCGGCACAACGGAGAAATTGTCAAACGCCTTCGAACCCCATTTCAGAAATTCGTAACGCTCCATATTGCGCTGATATTCCAGCTCGACATTATGTTCGAACGCTTGCGGCGTACCGAATTCGTCGACCATCACCGAGTGATCGATGACCAGATGCACCGGCACCTGCGGGTTGATCTGCTGCGCATTGCCGCCCAGCGCCTTGATCCCGTCGCGCATCGCCGCGAGATCGACCACGGCGGGAACGCCGGTAAAATCCTGCATCAGCACGCGAGCCGGACGATATTGAATTTCCGCCGCGCTCTTGGCTTCCTTCTGCCAGTCAACCACCGCCTGCGCGTCCTTGCTGTCAACGGTAAAGCCGCCATCCTCGAACCGCAGCATATTTTCCAGCAGCACTTTCAATGTGTAAGGCAGCTTGTCGATATTGCCGAGCTTTTCCGCCGCTTTCGCGAGCGAGTAATAAGCATAGTCGGTGCCGTTGACGGTCATCGTCGAGCGGGTGCCGAGTGAGTCTTTGCCGGTGGTTGTCATGGTGGAGTGTGGCCTTTCGTTTTTTTGTTTTTCTTGAAACCCACACTACGGGGAGTGCCTTGCCGGTGGGGGCGCTGGCGGAGGTGGGATTCGTTTGTTCGGGAGGGCTTTAGCTGAATGGGTGGGATTGTGGAAGGGGTTTGGATCAACGGATAAAGACCACTCAATTGCATAAGCAAGAGTTTAAGGTTTACTACAAACAGACGTGGTGTAAGTAGAAAAAAGTATGTTGCGTAACTAGAAAATATAGCAACTCAATCTTAGAAATATTGGCTTCAGAAAATATTGCACTGAACTGAATTGGCAACTAGTACGAATTTGACTGGGGAGGCAATTACATGAGCAAAGAGTCCGGTGGGCAAGAGAGATTTCAGCGAGTTATATTGCTGGATGAACCTTCCTGTACTGATGATTTCCACGGTTTGGGCCATAAGCGTACGGCAGCAGCACTCGCATCCACGATTAGACAATTTGAAGGAAAAGACAGATCCATTGGTCTCGAAGGAGTCTGGGGCGCTGGCAAGTCTACCATTGTCAAAATCGCTCAGGAAGATCTGAGCTCTTCTGACAATGGTATTCAAGAGGAATGCCATTACGCAGTGTTCACATTTGATCTGTGGTCTAATCAGACAGAGCACTTCAAGAGGGCATTTTTAGAGTCATTTGTTGAATGGTCTCTCGAAGAATTCCCAAACAAAAAAAAGTACCTGGACGACAAATTCAATCAAATACGAGATAAAAAGACTAGGGTGTTTTCAGAACACCTGCGGCACTTCAGCAAGTTTGGAATGCTCGCAATCGTTTTTTTATATATTTCTCCGATTTTATATGCATGGTTAACTCCCGCCGGTTTTGGAAGTAAAAAACTATCGGTGTTTGTCGACAAAGTAACAGTATCTGGCCCACTTATAGCACAAATAGTTATTGCAACTTTTTTGTTTACTATGATAATTTCGGCAATCAAATCCTCTCCTAAAGTAAAAGGTAAAATATTTCCAAATTTGAGAAAAGGATTCTCCAAGTCGTTCTCGTTTTTCAACAAGGAAGCCGACCGAACGCAAACGAATCAAAGTATACGGGATGAAGACCCTACTCAATATGAGTTTACCAAAATTTTCCGAGAGATGGTTGAAAAACTGCAATCCGACGATACCAGAATCGTTGTGGTTTTCGATAATATCGACAGATTGCCTCATGATAAAATTTCTGACGTTTGGTCACAGGTGAGATCAGCATTCTATCATCGACAGGCTCGAGATAGTAAGGAGCAAGAGAGGCGGGGTTCGTCGATAATTGCGATAGTTCCCTATGCCCAGTCTGTTGTTCTGCAGGACAATGAAAGAGGGCATCAAGAAAACAAAAGGAGCCAAATCGATTATATCGAGGCCGATGTTTTCAGAAAATCGTTTGATGCGATATTTCACGTTTCACCGCCAATTTTGTCTGAAGCATCAGCTTTTTTTAAAAGCAAGTTTTCCACAGCAACTCAAGAAAAATTCCAAGACGATACAACAAGCCGAGTATATCGAATTTTTGACGTGCACATCAGGAGCACGGGAAGGCCCGTAACCCCAAGACAAGTTATTGCTTTCATTAACGATATGACTAGCTGGTACGAACAATGGCAAGGAGCGATACCTATTGAAACGATCGCTGTGTTTGTCGCAAACCAAAGCTTCTTGTTAGAAAATCCCGAGAACTTTTTGTTAAACCAAACTTTAGATAAAAGAATGGTTAATCATGCCGATCGAGATAATTTAGTCCGTGATTTGGCCGCCTTAGCTTACAACGTGGAACCGGAACTCGCCCTTCAAATATTGTCAGGCGATGCAATCGCCAATGCCTTGACATCTAAGAATGCAAGCAACCTCATTAAATTAGCTGAATCAAGTGAAAGCAATGGTTTAACCGAACTAATTTCCAAAATTGTTGAAGAGAATATGGATGACTGGATCACATCGCCAGAAACTGAATATGCTTCGGCTGTAAGCAATCTGGCTGAACTTCCCGCCGCCAGCAGTGAGATAACTTATGTAAGAACGGCTCTGTTACGTAACTTTCGGCGCTTAGAGCCAGTTAGCTTAAAATCCTTGGGAAAAGATTCTCCGATTTGGAGAATCGTAGAATTCTCAACCCCTGAAAACATCCCAAACCTCGCTGACATTGTGTCCAAATGGTTGACAGATTCTCTTCCCAAAGTTGACGATCAGGAGTTTAACGATGGCCAGCAATGGGTTGTATGCATAGGCGACTTTTTGTCGGCGAGTTTAAAAAGCCACGGCCAAGAAATAACGTCGAGTGCCGCTAAACGGATCAAGATGCCGGGCGGTGCTGAAGCTATCGTTGGTGCCGCATTTGACTTTGATAAGACGAAATTTCATGCGCGGCAATTGAAGCCGATCATAAACAAACGATCAGTGCTGTCTTCACTATTGGAACACGTGACATCGGGAAGTCAGTTTTGGTATGCGTGGCCCGAACTCCGGCATTTATTTGATATGGACGAAAATGTTGCTCTGATGGAAGCTGTTACGAAAATAATTGTGGCTGAAAAATCTGATCACGATAATCTCCAAACTCACTATCGTTTTAAAAATTATTGGTCCTTGTATCGAGATACTAGCAAAGCTGAAAATCAGAAGAAAAAATCTACCGAAGAAATTTTCTTGAGTGGCGCTGGCGCCTATTATGCACATCAAATGAGTGATGACGACGACAGCGAAAGCGATGAAATTGTTGCAATTATTTTAACGCTAGCATTGTTGGAATTGTCAAACGAACTGCCGGCAATTCCGAACGCAAACGCTGTCCCGGTTTTTGGAGATGTGACGACTGCAGACAATTGGATAAGGGATTTAGTCAAGACGGAGCTTCAAAAAGCTGATTTAGTGAAACAGATTAGCGCGAATATTCTGGAAGTGTTTCAGTTTGGAAAAGTGTTGAGAATTTACTCTACGGCAAACGAAACTCGGTCGTTCTTAGAGCCGATAGTAAATTGCCTGATAGATAACGAACTTTCACATGCGCCAAAAGCTAACGATATTATCGATAATTATCATGCTCTCGAAGACCGGTTGGGTAATCGATTCAAACCACTGCTGAAGACGATGGGTGCTCGAAAGGACGATAATTATTGGCAATCTATAAATTTTAAAAAAGTACCTATCAGCTTGGTAAGATACGCTGCCGAACGCGATGAAAGTGGATGGCAAAAATTTGTAAGCAAGCTGGATACGCAATTAAGGGCATTGCCTCAAGAACAATGGATTGAGGCTTCGACAGAAAACCGATCACTCTTTGAAATCCTTAGCGCTAGAAATATTAAAAGCCCCCTCCTTTTGCCGGTAGACAAATACCGAGAATCCTTGGTCCTAAATGTATTAGATATCTTAGCCGGACTTTATGATCCCACAGATTCTGACCGAGACTATTCGAAATTACTAGATGCAATTCCACCAAACTCACGTTCCAAGTTTTACAATGAAATATTTGAACGACATGATCGGCCAACCGAAAATATTGTCCTAGCATTACGGAAAATTTCAATTATTTTTGACAATCTTCCATTCGCGAAAAATCCTGAGCGGACCATTCAGAGGTATTTGATGCCGGCACTGAGAGCCGCAGATGATTTGGCAGATGAGTTTATAAAGAAGCATTCAGATCGTTTCTCGACCATACTAACCGGTGCTGAAGACGTCAGCAGAGGCGAAGTGCAAGAATTCCTTGAAGGCTTGTTAGGTGACGAAGAAAATAGCGAGCGCGCCATTATGCTGCTTAAGAGTCTGAAATTATCAACTCCGAAGCAGAAGCGCGAAACGGACAGTGCGGAAAAGTGACTACTAGGATTACAGTGACAACGCACTAATTGCCCGACCCAGAACCTATTCCCCACATCGCCAAATCCCGGTCTGCCGCACGAACCCGTAATAGCAATGTAAAATCATCCATAATATTCTATTTCTATTCCGGATCGGAACATTGGATATTTGACTATTCGTCTTTTTCGTCCCTATGTCTTGCCCATTAAATACAGGGGTATTTAATATTGAAATCGGGAAATGGCTGATTTCAACCATTAAAGGGGGCTAATTTGAAAAAACTTATTGTAACGGCTGCATTGTCGGCCTTGGCGACAACTGCTGTCCATGCACAGGACACGACCGCAGCACCAACTGTAGCGCCAGTGGTGGCCGAGCTTGCGCCTGCTGCGCCGGTTGCAGCGATTGTTACCAGCAATGCTGTTCTGCGCGCGGGTACGCCGGTGTCGTTCAGCATGATGGAGGAAATTACCACCAAGAAGAAAGCGGCCAAGGTCGGGCAGCGCTTCATGCTGGAAGTCTCGGCACCGGTTGAAGTCAATGGCGTGACCGTTGTGCCAGCCGGAACGCCCGCCTGGGGCGAGATCGTCGGTGTCCGCAACAAGGGCATGTGGGGCAAGTCGGGCAAGCTCGATGCAAAATTGCTGTTTCTCCGCGTCAATGGCCGCCAGATCAGACTGACCGGATCGTTTGACGACAAGGGCGTCACCGGCACGGCTGGCGTGGTTGGCGCGATCGCTCTGGTGCCGATTGCGGGTTTCTTCATGACCGGAACCAGCGCCATGCTGCCCAAGGGCGGCGTGGTCAGCGGCTTTATCGATGAAGATATCGAACTGGCGATTGCCAATACCAAACCGGCACCTCTGGCGGTATCCGCTCCGGCTGCGCCGCTTGCCGTTTCCGAAGCGGTCGTGGTCGAGAGCGAAGCCGATGTCGAGGACGAAAGCGTCGAGGCTGAAGCTGCTGATTGATGGCGGGAATTTCGTGACATCAGATTGATGTGACAGCGCACCGGATCGGGTTTCTGATCCGGTGCGTTTTTGTTTGGGGTTCGTGCTTTGGCCGGTGTCTCGACTTCGCTCGACACGAACGGTGGGTATGCGCTCGACACGAACGGGAGCGTGTGAGCATCCGTTCGTGCTGAGCTTGTCGAAGTACGTCTCTCGTCACATAGCTGCCCTTCGACAGGCTCAGGACGAACGGGGATGGGCTGTTCTCGTCATCCTGAACTCGTTTACCTTGCGGTGGCCTTCGGCTCAGGACCTCGTGAGATTGCGCTGTGCCGGTGGGGGTCCTGAAACGAGTTCAGGATGACGACGGGAGCCACCGCGTTCAATCCACGCCAAATTGCAGCATCTTGTCGAGCCCTTCGGCAAGAAACTCGCCGGCTTCCGGCTGGCCGAGCAGGTAGACGCTGACCGGGCCTTCATGCTGTTGCCGGGCGAGCGCCTTGGTGGCTTCCCATTCTTCCGGCCCGGAATCTCCGCGGCCGATCCAGAACAGGGCGACCAGCGCGTCCTGCTGCTCGTCGTTCATATTCTCGATTTCCTGGGTGAGCTCGTCGCGGCTGAGATCGCCGCTGGTTTCCTGCAGCGTCGCGGCGACCTCGTCGTCCGAAGCATTTCCGCCAAGGTCGGGAATATCGGTCTGTTCCTTGGCCATGACCGCGTTGAACCGCACGACCAGCTGTTCGATCTCGGCATCGGCAAAGGGAAGGTCGGCCATGTTCGTCTCCTTGGGTTTCGGTGATATTTGGGCCCCCCGGGGGGATGGCGGGAGGGGGGCCCTGGGTGGTGGTTTCGCCGAAAGACGCGGGGCAGGCTATCAGGAAAGTTACGGAGATCAGGGATGTCAGAAATGCCGTTCGTCTCGAGCGTAGCCGAGAGACTGGCCTTGCGCGCGCTGTGTCAGGTGTCTCGACTACGCTCGACACGAACGGATGGGGTATGCGCTCAACACGAGTGGGTACTCGTCGTCCCAGCGAAGGCTGGGATCCATGCCAATGGCAGCGGGTGACGCAGGATCGCGATCAGACGCAATATCGGTTTAGGCCCCAGCCTACGCTGGGGTGACCGCTTCCCACCAATCCCGGCCCTCGCTCGCCACTCCCCCGCTAATGCACGATCCCGAAGGGCAGCCTCGCCCAGAGCCGTTCGTGGAAGAAATAGAGGGTCAGCTTGGTTACCACTTCCAGCCCGCCGATCGACAGCGCGGTGGCCACATTGCCGGTGAAGAACCAGGCCAGCGCAATCGTGTCGAGCGTGGCGATGGTGCGGAAGCTGATCGTTTTGGTCATGGTCAGGCGATAGGTTTCGCGGCGGCGACCGCCCACCGTCTCGGTGCCCCAGTCGAGCCAGACCCAGAAGCGTTCGTGGAAATAATAGAGCAGGATCTTGGTCACGACTTCGGTGATCGCAATATAGCTGGCGACCTGCAGCGCCTCGCCTTTCGACTGTTCGAGCCCGAAATACGGACCGATATAGCTGATCATCAGATAGGAGAGCAGCAACGTGTCGAGCGAGCCGACCGCGCGCCACGAGACTGCCTTGGCCATCGAGCGCCAGGCCCTGGTTTCCGTATGAACGGTCGAATCCGGTGCGGGGGCCAGCGCCGGCATTTCCGGTCCGAAAACCGGAATTTGGGAATAATCCGTCATCAGCAGCCTGTGCTGCAGTCCGGCGGGATTGTCGAACAATTCTATATTGGATGGGGGATAGCTGGGCTGCTAGTTCGGACGGGAGCTATGGTGCGGGGCGGAGAACACTGACCCCAACCCTAAATCCCGCCGTCGGTAACCTCGTAGCCGGCCGCTTCCAGTCCCGCCTTGAGCGACACGCGGCAGGTCTCCAGCTGGTGTGGATCGGTCGAGCGGACGACGAAATTCGCGCCCACGGTGCCTTCGCGGAAGAAGGGATAGCTGCCGACGACGCAGCCTTCGTGCGCCTTTTCCGCGTCGCGGAGGATGGACGCGATCTCGCTTTCCGGGGCCCAGGCGCCGAGCGTGACGCTGAGCAAGGGCGCGCCGCCCTCCAGCGTGCCGGTGAGCGCGTCGAGCATGCCCGCGGTAATATGCGGCACGCCGGCCATCAGGAACAGATTGTCGATCTTGATGCCGGGCGCGCCGGACATCCGGTTTTCGATCAGCTCGGCGCCTTCGGGCACGCGGGCCATGCGCAGCCGGCCTTCGTTGAGGCCGCCGCGACTCTCGTAATATTTCTCCAGAATTGCCCGTGCCGTCGGATGGATCACAACATCGATGCCGAGCGCCGTAGCAATCGCGTCGACCGTGATGTCATCATGGGTCGGGCCGATGCCGCCGGTGGTGAACAGATAGTCGTTGCGGGCGCGCAATATGTTCACCGCTTCGGCAATATGATCCATGTCGTCGGCGACCACCCGGACCTCGGCAAGGCGGATGCCCTGCACGTTGAGCCAGCTCGCAACCTGCGCGATATTCTTGTCCTGCGTCCGGCCGGAGAGGATTTCATCCCCGATCACGATCAGCGCGGCGGTCCAGATTTTTTCCTGTGTCATGGCCTGTCTATAGAAGGATGCCACGCGATTTGGGAATATCTATTTGGTCGGATCTGGTGTCTTTTTTTCGTAATCCGCAACCGGCGGGCGGGCGATCCGATCCAGCGGGACATGCAGCCACGACGGCTCGCTGCCGAGCCGCGCGTTGAAGCGGGTGTTGAACGAATAGGGGTCGGCTTTGGCGGAAAAAAGATCGGGGCCATAGAGCGGCGCAACGTCCTTTGCCGCATAGCCCATCAGCTCGAGCAGGGTCGGGAAGATCCGGTAATGGGACAGCTTGTCCCTGCCCGCCTGCGCCGCCTGCGTCCAGCGCGCACCTTTCTCTTCATCGCCATCACCGATCACGACGAGCGGCACAATGCCTTCCTCGATCTGCGGCGCGGGCGTGCAATGGGTCGCCTCTCCGCCGTCGCCGCGCTCGTGGAAACTCTGGCCATGGTCGGAGGTATAGAGGATCGTCGCGTCGCCAATATCGGCGCTGGCGAACAGCCGATCGAAAAAGCCGCCGACGCTCCAGATCAGCGTGTTGCGATAGCTGTTGCGGTAGAGCCTCCAGTTGTTGGTGCTGCCGTCGAGCCCGTCGCGGGTCGCCATGTCGATGACATCGGCAAATTTTCCGCGCTTGAGCATCGGCTGATATTGTGCGTGGCTCATCGGGAATTTGTCGCTGACCGGAAAATGGCCGCCGACCTTGTTGACCAGGATCAGCTGCGGCTTGCCGTCATTGAGATATGAGGCCAGCCTGTCGGCCACCGCATGGTCGCGATCGACCACCGGCACATCGGCAAACTGGTCCCAGACATCGATCAGCGCGCGCTCCGCGTCATTCATCTGGTTCTGATAACGGCCGCCGGTACGCTGGGCATCAAGATAGACGGTGCCGAGACCAGCGGAGTGGGCATAAGCCCAGATCGATGGGCCGGAGCGGACCGTCTCGCGATAATTGTCGCGGGTCCCGCCAAAGCGCAAGGTTACATTGCTGCCGACGCTGCAATGGTTGATCGAGGTGGCGAGGCCGAAATTGTGGACTGGCACCTGCCCCCCTGCCCCGTCGGGACCGAGACCGGAATAGACGCCGGCCGGGCTGTTGATATCAAGATAGGCGCCGGCAATGCTCTCGTCGATGATCAGCACGATGTCGGATGCGGGTCTGGGACCATTTGCTTTCAGCGTCACTTTCTGGCGCGGGCTGCGGTCGGTGGTCGCCACATCATAAGCGTAGAGCAGAGCGAGACTGGCGCCGCTGTGCGAAGACGGCAGGCCGCTTGTACCCTCGCCGCCGCGAAAGAAAAGCAGCACCGACAGGCCGAGCAGGATCGGTAGAGCCAATATTTTCGCGCCCCGCACCCATAGCCCGCCACCGGCAGGCGGCTTCAAACCAATGGCCAGGACCAGCATCGCCTTGCCCGCCGCCAGCAGCAGCGCCATGCCCTGCTGCGCCATGGCGCTGCCCAGATCACCGGCGCTTTGCACCATGGTGACGAAGCTCTCATAATTCATGAAATCACCGACCGCCCATTGATAACCGTCGACCAGCATCGAGGCAGCCGCCAGCAGCAGCGCCAGCGGCCAGCGCAGCCAGCCGCTTTTGACCAAGGCAAAGCCGACCAGACTGAGCGCGCACAGCGCGAACAATCCGGCGAAGGCGACCAGTCCCGCCGGCTGTACCTGCGGCGTCACCAGCATCGCCAGCCGCTGCCATATCTCCACCCCGCCGAGCAGCAGGCTCAGCCCGATCAATAGATATTTCACGCGATATTGCATCAGGCCTCTGGAATCATCGTCATTTCACCGTCGTCATTTCTAGGCGCCGCGATAAGGGACTCTGGTTAATATCAGACGAAAATCCCTGATATTTTGGGGTATCGCCAAATCGGGTTGCAATGCTTATATAGACCCCATGACAGACTATATGACCGTAGAAGACACCACCCCGTCCTCCCGCACCGGCGCGATCAAATTGCACGGCCCCGAGGGTTTCGAAGGCATGCGCAAGGCTGGCCGGCTGGCCGCCGAGATACTCGACTCGCTGGCCCCGCTTGTCGTCCCGGGCGTGACCACCGGCGAACTGGACGATTTCGTGCGTCATCAGACTTTTGCCGCTGGCGGGGTCCCCGCCACGCTTGGCTATCGCGGCTTCACCCACAGCTGCTGCACATCGATCAACCATGTCGTCTGCCACGGCATTCCCGGCGACAAGAAACTGGTCGAGGGTGATATCGTCAATATCGACGTGACCCCGATTGTCGACGGCTGGCACGGTGACACCAGCCGCATGTATCTGGTCGGCAAAACCCCGATCAAGGCGAGCAAGCTGGTCCAGATCACCTATGAATGCATGATGCTGGGCATCGAACAGGCAAAGCCGGGCAACCGGATGGGCGATGTCGCGCACGCAATCCAGAGCCACGCCGAGGCTCACCGCTATTCGGTGGTCCGCGATTTCTGCGGCCATGGTCTCGGCCAGATGTTCCACGACGCCCCCGAAGTCGTCCACGCGGGCCGCCCCGGCACCGGCCCCGAACTGCGCCCCGGCATGTTCTTCACCATCGAACCGATGATCAATATCGGCAAATATGCCTGCAAAATGCTCGACGACGGCTGGACAGCGGTCACCCGCGACCGGTCACTGACCGCGCAGTTTGAACATAGTATCGGGATTACCGAGGACGGGAACGAGATATTTACGAAGAGCCCGACCGGACTGGATTGCCCGCCTTATTGAGGGGGTGTGGATTGAGCATTCGCTGCTAGAGGGCTGGAGTTGAGGCAGTTGCGGACTGCATTCAGGTTGTATCGACGGTTCAAGGCGCTTGCGAATGACCGAAATTGGGTCGAAAGCGGTCGTTACCCCTCTATTCCGGCTTTGCCAGTGACGCGGGCAGTACGGTCGTCTGGAAAGCATTGCTGGCTTTCCAATACTCGCCGACAGGGTCCCAACCCTGGAGCACGACAACGACATCATCGTCCGGGAACACTATGATCCGCTGTCCCCCAAGTCCAAATCCCCCGAAACCGAGTGCGGACCCCTTCCCGTCCTCAGGTACCCACCATTGATAGCCATAGCCATAAGGGGAGGAATTATCCCCGGTTGCGCCAGGCGGAACGATGGAGGCCACGGAACGGCGGACCCAGTTTTTTGAAATGACGCGCTTGCCGTCCCATAGCCCGTCTCGCAGGAACAGATACCCGATCCGCGCCAGATCATGAGCTGAAAGGTAAAGCCCGCCTTCTGTATCCGCTTCGCCATCGGGCGTGATTTTCCAGTAAAACTCGTCAATACCGATGGGGCTGAACAGCTTTTCTCGCGCCCACGCATCGACGCGTTTGCCGGTCGCCTCGTACAGGATTTTACCGAGAAGTACGCTCGCGCCGTCATTATATTTGAAGACTGTGCCAGGCTCGGCATACATCGGCTGGTCAAGGATGAACTGAATCCACGTCTCGGAGTTTTCAAGTGCGTAAGTGCTGTCGGTTTCAGACCCGAAACCACCCTCATCATCCCACGCGATGCCGGTTCGCATGGTCAGGAGATCGCCGATCGTTATTCGCCCCTTGCGCGGGTCCGATTTATCGACGTCATATGCGTCAAAGAAGGGCAGTATCGGCGCGTCGATTCCTTCGATATGTCCCTCGTCAATCGCGATACCCAGGGCAGCGGAATTGATGCTTTTCGTGACGGACTGCACCGTATGCAAATCCGTCCCCTGATAATAAGGATGCAAATCAGCATTGTCGTAATTATACATGGGATTGCTGAAGTTCGGCGTTAATCGGTCATCCTTGGCCAGCGTCGCGGCCAGCGCTGCATAGTCCCGCTTGATGTGCTTTTCGGCGACGATGCGACCGTGTCGAATGAGTAGAAAATGATCAACGCGACCGTATTTTTCAGCGGCCAGATCCTCGATGAAACGATTGACCGGCTCGGGATCAAAGCCTTCCGCCTCAAGCGTCGAATAGTCCCATTCTTCTTGCGGCCATGAAATATCTGGTGCGTTTTCGGAAGCGCTGACAGAGTTAACCCCGTCGTTTTGGGGGGTGCTGCACCCCACCGTCAAAGCCGCCAAGGCACAGGCTGTCAACAAACGCATTATGTTAGAAGGGTTTTTTGAAAGGCCTGTTGTCATTGTAATTCCCCTTTTTCCACACCGAAGAAAGCGCCCTGTGGTACCACATTCATAGCTGATGTTGCGTTCATTGTAATGTCCGCTTTTGCACCCACACACAGACGTTAAATACGACCAACGCGAACCACCACTTTTGGGGCGTTTGCGGACCAGCAATTCCCCACGTCAAAATGCCGACTGCAAAAAGAGCGACTGCCGTTTCCAGCAGCCGCTCTTTCACGGTTATCCAGTGCGGTTGTCTTATCGGGGGGCGTGAGACAACTTACGGGTAGCCGCTTCGCATCAGCCCATCAGGAAATCAGAGATTTCGGGCTTGCTGACCGTACTGCTCTGGTCACTGTCGGCCGCCGCAAAGGCGGTCTCGGTCCACTTTTCCATCTCGACCGAAGAGACTTCGCCTGCCTGACCCTGCGCAGCCATTGTATCGGCACGCAGCTTTGTCATCCATGCCGCAAATTCGGCCTTGTCCAAGTCACCGCTTCCATCGGCGTCATAATTTGCGAACTCCTGATCAACCAGGTTTTGTACGGCTTCCGCGCTATTGGTCGGCGCGGTCTCGGTTGTGGGCGCTGCTTCCGCAATCTGGTTGTCGGCTTCCATGTCTTCGACGATCCCGTCCGGGGCGGACTCCGGCGTGGATGAAGCAGGATCGTTGACCGTGCTCGACCCTGGCATATCACTGGCCGGAATCTCGGTTCCGGTCACGGAGCCTTCAGGGGTCATCGATGGTTGTGCCTCTTGCGCCAGAGTGGGAGAAGCCAATGCAATTGCGCTTACTGCTGTCAAAATACGTAACATATTTAATCTCCTTTATTATAGTCCAAAGCAAAAGCCATGAACAGATTGTGTTATAAGACAATTATTTGCCTATATTCATCACCGGAAAGTTGTTTTTTCCGGATGGATAATATAAAAATTCTCGAGATATCGATGTGTTCCATAAATAATATCTAATAATCTGTTCATCGACAGGAAATATCATTTTATCCCGGTTTTGTTTTATTTTCGTGATATGTTGACTGGAAAACAGAAGCTATTTTCTTGAACGTAATATTAATGACACAGGATAATAACGAAATGCTGGCGGTGAGCGCAGCGGATATTCCAGCAATATAGGCAGTCATATATCGCCCGGAGACATCCGAAAGATGGTGGCTATCAGGACATGCCGCACGGGCAGGAACAAGCTCCGACGGAGACGCCTGCTTGCTGGCTCTGCGGGCGGCCGATCGGCACCGGCCCGTCCAGCACCCGCAATTATCCGCTTGTTGCAACCTTCCCCGTGACTTATGATCCCGGCCGGCTGGATGCGCCGTCTTGTGACGCTCCGGCTGTCGTTCCGAACCGGGCGGTGTCGCGGTTTTGCTTTCTAATTTTTGGGCTGGCGAAAGCCCGGGTTTCTGTTGATCAATGGCGGGGACCGGGGTGCTGGCGGAGATGAACATGGGAATGTTGTCGGTCAGTCACTGGATTATCGTATTGTTGGTCGTGTTTCTGCTTTTCGGACCGGGGCGGATTTCGGATATCATGGGAGACCTGGGCAAAGGTCTCGGCAGTTTTCGCAAGGAACTGACCGGTGGCGAGGGTTTTGATGACCCAGTGATCCCGCATGGCAATAGCATGTCTACGCCGGTCCAATCAGAGCCCAACGGCAACCAGAGCGAAGCCGAATGATCGCCACATTCGACGCTCCGGCGTCATGAGAAGCTTCACGCTCATTTTCCATGACCATGCGGTCACGGAGCTTTCCGACGGGCAATCCTGTGCGCTGGAGGATGCCGATTTCCAGTGGGCGCATTTTGAGCAAGCCGACAGCGTGGATCTCTCTTCGGCGATCAATCATGCGGACATTCCGGACGTGGTGATGGGCGCCCTCGTCGCCTCGGAAACACGGCCCCGATGCGACCAGATCGATGACGGAGCGCTGATCAACCTGCGCGGACCGGCGATGGAAACGGCAGACAATGGTGACCGGCTCGTCTCCATCCGCG
>TARA_R110000796_G_scaffold41132_4_pt1 | contig 24766 bp, 24 predicted proteins | sample TARA_R110000796 | Tara Oceans TARA_R110000796 (sample SAMEA4397815) | marine metagenome | biome: Polar Biome; feature: [SRF] surface water layer (ENVO:00010504); material: water (ENVO:00002006), including particulate matter (ENVO:01000060) such as... | depth 5 m
CCCTTCCCAACCCTGAAAGGGTCCACTAAATTGCCTTAAAATCCCGCTGGCACCCTCCAAAAAAATCTCCCCATCCCCTGTCAATGACCGAATTAAAGCAATTACATTTTACCCGCTGGTGGGAATGTAAAACTTCGGATAGTCTCAGGGGAATTACACAAAAAACGCCAACAAGAATAAGCCCCGGGAGAGAGGCACCATGGATATACTCCAGCTGCTGGTCAGCGGGATAGCTAACGGCTGTATCTACGGTTTGTTGGCGCTGGGTTTTGTTTTGATCTACAAGGCGTCGGAAGCGGTCAATTTCGCCCAGGGCGACATGATGATGCTGGGGGCCTTTCTCGGCATCACCTTCATCAACGCCAGCTACGCGGATCTGCCCTTCCTGATCGGCATCACCCTTGCCGCTCTGCTGCTCGGTCTGTTCGGTTATTTGCTCGACCGCTTCGTGCTGCGCGCCATCTTCGGCCAACCGCAGTTCGCCATGGTGATCCTCACCATCGCGCTCGGCTTTCTGATGCGCTTTTTCGCGGGCGTGATCTGGGGCCACGACCCCACCTCCCTGGAAACCCCTTTCGTCGGCCAGGTCTGGATGCTGGGTGAGCTGATGATTCCGGTGGTCGACGCGCTGATCATTCTCACCACCGTGGCGCTGACCACGGTCCTCTACTTCTTCTTTGCCCGCACCCGCCTGGGCGTGGCCATGCAGGCCAGCAGCCAGAACCAGATGGCGGCCTACTACATGGGTATCCCGGTGAAGCGCATCAACGCCATCGTCTGGGCCCTGTCGGGCGTGGTGGCGGCCATCGCCGGGGTGCTGTTCGCCGCCAAGGGCGCGGTGGAGCCCTCGGTGGGGCTGCTGTTCGGCATCAAGGCGTTCGCGGCGGCGGTGATCGGCGGTCTGGGCTCCCTGCCCGGCGCCCTGCTGGGCGGTCTGCTGGTGGGCATCGTGGAACCGTTCGCCGGCCGCTTCCTGCCCGAGGTCGGTCAGATCGCCCCCTACCTGCTAATGCTGGTGGTGCTGGTCTTGCGCCCCGGCGGCCTGTTCGCTCAGATCAGCCAGAAGAAGGTGTAGGCCCTCATGAGTAACCGTTTCAAAAGTCGCTACGACGACGATATCAACCTGTTTGAAGGGCGCTGGCACCTGGCCCAGTACGCCCTGCTGGTCGCGCTGCTGCTGGCCGCGCCCTGGCTGCTGGGCACCTACTACCTCGGCGAACTGACCGCGGTGCTGATCTGGTCCCTGGCCGGCCTGGGCCTGATGCTGATCAGCGGCCATACCGGTCAGGTCAGCCTCGGGCACGCCGCCTTCATGGCGATCGGCGCCTTCACCAACCTGGCGCTGATGATGCGCGGCTGGCATTTCATTCCCGCGCTGCTGGCCAGCGCCGTCACCTCCGGGGTGCTGGGCGCGATCATCTCCCGGCCGATCCTGCGCATGAGCGGGATCTACCTGGCCATCGCCACGCTGGCATTGAGCATCATCATCGAGGACGTCTCGATTATCGCCGAGCCGATCACCGGCGGCGTGGCCGGGCTGTTCGCGCCGCCCATCGATATGTTCGGGCTGAAGATCGATCGCTACACCAGCCCGGCGGCCTTCTACTATCTGTGCCTGACGGTGCTGGTGATCGTCACCCTGGGCTATCTGAATCTGCTGCGCAGCGCGTCCGGGCGCTCGTTCCTGGCGGTGCGCGACAGCGAAGTGTCCGCCCGCGCCCTGGGCGTCAACGTGGCCCGCGCCAAAACGCTGTCGTTCGCGCTGTCCTGCGCCATGACCGGCCTGGCCGGCGCGCTCTACGCCCACCTGGCCCAGGCGGTGAACTACGAAAGCTTCCTGGTGCTGATCTCCATCACCCTGCTGCTGCAGGTAGTGATCGGCGGGCTGGGCTCGGTGCACGGCGCCTTCTTCGGCGCCATCGTGGTGGTGCTGCTGCCGCAGAGCATCGCCATGCTGCGCGACTTCCTTAACAACACCGCCGGCATTTCCATCGCCGCCTACCCGGGCATGGACACCGCCCTGTTCGCCCTGCTGATTCTGCTCATGGTGATCTATGAGCCGCGCGGCCTGTACGGCGTCTGGTTCAAGGTGCGCACCTGGCTGCAGCTGTTTCCGCTCTACCGCAAGGGCATGTTCCGGCGCACACGTACCTACCTGAAAACGGAGCGGCAACGATGAGTCTGTTACAGGTTAAGGATCTGTCCATTTCCTTCGGTGGCGTGAAAGCCGTGGACGGCGTCAGCTTCGACGTGGAACCCGGCGAGGTATTCACCCTGGTGGGCCCCAACGGGGCCGGCAAGTCCACCATCTTCAATCTGATCAGCCGCCTCTATGAACCCGGCGGCGGGCGGATCATTTTCGACGGCCAGGACATCACCGGCCGCCCGGCCCACGACGTGGCCGGGCTGGGCATCGCGCGCACCTTCCAGAATATCGAGCTGTTCGACCATTCATCGGTGCTGCAGAACCTGCTGATCGGCCGCCACTGCCGCCGCGATACGCGCTGGTTCGAAGAGTTGTTTTTCCTGCCCAAGGTACGGCGCAGCGAGCGCGAACACCGCCGTCAGGTGGAGGAAGTGATCGACTTTCTCGACCTGGCCGCCTACCGCGACAAGCTGATCGCCGGCCTGCCCTACGGGGTGCGCAAGGTGGTGGAAATGGCCCGCGCCCTGTCCAGCGAGCCCAAGCTGATTCTGCTCGACGAGCCGGCCTCCGGTCTGAGCGTGGAAGAAACCCAGAACATGGCCTGGTGGATCGAGGATATGCAGAAAGACCTGGGCCTCACGGTCCTCATGGTGGAGCACGATATGAGCCTGGTATCCCGCGTCTCCAACCGGGTACTGGCGGTGGCGGAAGGCCGACCGCTGGCCATGGGCACCGCCGCCGAAGTGCAGGCAGACCCGAAGGTGATCGAAGCCTATCTGGGCACGGAGGAAACCGCATGAGCGATGCCTCCCCACTGCTGCAAGTACAGAACCTGGAAGCCTTCTACGGGCCGGTGATGGCCCTGCGGGGCGTGTCCATCGACGTCTTCGAAGGCAAGGTGGTGGCCATTCTGGGCGCCAACGGCGCCGGCAAGACCACGCTGATGAAAACCATCTCCGGCACCCTGTCGCCGCGCAAGGGCAGCATCAGCCTGGCCGGTGAATTCATCCAGGGCAGCGACCCGGACAAGCTGGTGCGGAAGGGCATCGCCCATGTGCCCGAGGGCCGCGAAGTGTTCCCGTTCCTCAGTGTGGAAGAAAACCTGAGCATGGGCGCCTATACCCGCCGCGACAAAGCGGAGATCCGCCACGACATGGAAATGGTCTATGACTATTTCCCGATGCTGCTGGAGCGGCGCAACCAGCCCGCCGGCACCCTGTCCGGCGGCCAGCAGCAAATGCTGGCCATCGGTCGGGGGCTGATGTCGCGGCCGTCGCTGATGCTGCTGGACGAGCCCTCCCTGGGCCTGTCGCCGCTGCTGGTGCAGGAAATCTTCGAGATCATCCGCCGCCTCAATAAAGAGCAGGGCGTAACCCTGCTGCTGGTGGAGCAGAACGCCCGGGTGGCCTTGAACACCGCCGACCACGGCTATGTGCTGGAAACCGGCCGCATTGTCATGGACGGCAGCGCCCGGGACCTGCTCGCCAGCGACGACATCCAAGAATTTTATCTGGGCCAGTCGGCGGGGGATGACCGACCGGAAAAACGCTGGAAACGAAAGAAGACCTGGCGCTGATGATGACTGCAACCGAAACCACTCCGACCCTTCTCCACGGTTGCGACACCGTGGTCAAACTCTGGCGCCAGCAGTGCCTGGAACGGGGCGAGCGCATCGCCCACCGCGAAAAGGACCTGGGCATCTGGCAGAGCTACAGCTGGCGCGACTACTACGAACACGCCCGCGCCATTGGCGTGGCATTGCTGTCGATGGGCCTGGAACGGGGCCAGCCGGTGTCGATCCTCAGTGAGGACAATAAGGAATGGCTCTACTGTGATCTGGGCATCGCCGGCGCCGGCGGTATCAGCAACGGTGTCTACACCACCGACAGCGCCGAGCAGCTCGCCTACCTGGTCAACGACAGCGGCTCCGCGTTCCTGTTCGTGGAGAACGACGAACAGCTGGACAAGTACATGACCGTGCGCGACCAGGTGCCCACCCTGAAGAAAGTGATCGTGTTCGACCGCAAGGGCCTGCGCGATTTCCAGGACCCCATGGTGATGTTCCTGGATGAGCTCTACGAGCTGGGCAACGGCATCGCCGACGCGGAACAGCAGTTCAGCGCCAGCATCGAGCAGAGCCGGCCGGACGACATCCGCATGCTGATCTACACCTCCGGCACCACCGGCGCCCCCAAGGGCGCCATGATCAGCCATCAGAACGTGCTGTTCCAGATGGCCGCCGGCGAAGCGCTGCTGGAAGCCCGCCAGGAAGACGATCAGCTTTGCTTTCTACCGCTATGCCATATTCTTGAGCGGTTGGTGTCGGTGGAAGTGCCAATCTATAAAGGCTGCACCGTCAACTTCGCGGAAAGCCCGGAAACCGTGTTCGAAAACCTGCGCGAAGTGTCGCCGCATACCTTCGCCGCCGTGCCACGCCTGTGGGAAAAGATCTACAGCTCGCTGATGACCCTGCGCGACGAAGCCACCGGCTTCGGCCGCTGGTGCTTCGACCACGCCCTGGCCGCCGGCCGGGCCTGGCACTGCGAAAAACAGCGCTCGCCGCTGAACGCCGTGCGCTATCAGTTCTGGAACCTGTTGGTGCTGCGCAATGTGCGCGACCTGATCGGCATGTCACGGCTGCGCCGGGGCACCACCGGCGCCGCGCCTATTTCACCGGACCAGATACGCTGGTTCCGCGCCCTGGGCGTGCCCCTCTATGAAGGCTACGGCATGACCGAGACCACCGGCGTGGTGTCGCTCAACAGCCGCGAGCGGGAACAGGTGGGCAGCGTCGGCGAGCCCCTCCCGGAGACCCAGGTGCGCATCGCCGACAACGGCGAAGTGCTGGTGCGCGGCGGGCATGTGTTCGCCGGCTACTGGCGCAAGCCGGAAAAAACCGCCGAGGACATCCGCGACGGTTGGCTGCACACCGGCGACGTGGGCCGCCTGGAAGACGGCATGCTCACCATCACCGGCCGCCTCAAGGACATCATCATCACCGCCGGCGGCAAGAACATCACGCCCGCGGAAATCGAGAGCCGGCTGAAATTCTCGTCCTATATTTCCGATGCGGTGGTGATCGGCGACAAACGCAAATACCTGACCTGCCTGATCATGATCGACCAGGAAAACGTGGAAAAGTACGCGCAGGATCGTCAGGTGCCATTTTCAAACTTCGCGTCCCTTTGCCGTGCCAAAGAGGTGGTCGATCTGATCGACGGCATCATCAAGGACGTGAACAAACAATTCGCCCAGGTGGAACAGATCAAGTATTTCCGCCTGATCGATGTGCTGCTCACCGCCGAGGATGAGGAGCTGACCGCCACCATGAAGTTGAAGCGTTCCTTCGTGGAGAAAAAACACAAACACCTGATCGATTCCATGTACTAATTGTCCGCGTACGATAGGAGAGTGCATCATGAAGAAGCTCTGTCTGGCTGCCCTGGCTGCTGTAAGCCTGCTGGGTTGCAGTGATACCAAGGAAGAAGAAAAAACCGCTGAAAAAGCCGCCGAGCCGGTTCGCGGCGTCACCGACACCGAGATCAAACTGGGCGGCATGCACGATCTGTCCGGGGTGTTCGCGGCGTTTTCCTCACCCGCCGTCCAAGTGGCGAACGACATGTTCGACGAGGTCAACGCGGAGGGCGGCATCCACGGCCGCAAAATCCGCTACATCGTCGAAGACCACGCCTACCAGGTGCCCAAGGCCACCCAGGCGGTGAACAAGCTGGTCACCCGGGATGAAGTGTTCGCCATGCTGATGAGCCTGGGCACGCCCCATAACCTGGCGGCGTTCCCGGTAATGGACAGCAACAACGTGCCCAGCATTCTGCCGCTGGCGCTGTCCCGTCCGATGGAAACCGAAGGCGATTTCTCACGCCGCTTCGTGTTCGGCCCCAGTTACTACGAAGGCGTGCTCAAAGGCGCCAGCTGGATGGCCGACGAGTACGACATGGAAAAAGCCTGCGTGATGTACATTCCGTCCGACTTCGGTGAAGAAGTGAACCAGGCCATGAAAGACGCCGCCGAAGAGAACGACGCCCTGGAACTGGTGGAAAGCAGTTCCCACCGTCCGGACGAAAGCGACTTCAGCGGCACCCTGGCGCGCCTGCGCGACGCCGGCTGCGAACTGGTGGGCGTGGCCCTGCCGATCCGGCCGATCATCACCGTGGTCGCCACCGCCAAGCAGATGGGCTGGGACGACGTGAAGTTCCTGGTCTCCCAGGCCGGCTTTCACTCCGCCGTGGCCGCCGCGCCGGGTGGTGTTACCGAAGGCCTCTACGGCGTGTCGCCCTGGCAGGACATCGTCAGCCGCATGAAGGACGTGCCGGAAGCCAAGGAGTGGGCCGATCAGTACAAAGAGGAATACGGGTCCGTGCCCAGCGGCGGCGCCGTGCTCGGCCGTGTCGGCGCTGAAGTGACCATCGAAGCGCTGCGCAAGGCGGGCCCGGATCTGACCACCGAATCGTTCCTGGCCGCCATGGAGTCCCTGGACTTCAGCGACCCGGTCACCGGCGTGGACATCAAGATGAGCGCCGACAACCACCGTGCCGGCAACGACATCATTCTCTCCAAGGTGATCGACGGCATCTGGGAGCCGGTCACCACCCTGGAAGATTCCGTCTCCGAGTAAGCCTCCGCCCGGGGCGTCCCGCGACGCCCCGGCATCAACCGGCGCCTCCCCGGAGGCGCCGCGTTCCTGGCGCCAGACGCCCAACAATCGGGCAAACGCCCCACAACGATGCAGCCCGGCGCTGCCCGACGCCTCTGCCGGCCTTCCCCTTCTAGCGAAAAACACCCTCTTTTTCAGTGATTTAGACACCGCGCCCCACGCTGGCACCCGCCTTGCACTGATCGGCATACCCACTGGTATACAACGAGGTATGCGATCGTGCTTGGCTGGACCATCGATCAATGGCGCGCCGCCTACCGGAAAAAGAACGTCACTCCGGTATCGGCCATGAAAGCTCTTTCCGCTCAGCTGCAGGACAGCGAGCGGGCCCTCTGGATCCACCTGCTGGACGAGTCCAGCCTGCTGGCCCAGGCGGAGCGCCTGAGTGATCCCAGCCTGCCGCTGTACGGCGTGCCGTTCGCGGTCAAGGACAACATCGACGTGGGCAGCCTGCCCACCACCGCCGCCTGCCCCGCCTACACCTACACCGCCAAGGAAACCGCGCCGGCGGTGCAGGCGCTGCTCGACGCCGGCGCCATCCTGGTCGGCAAGACCAACCTGGATCAGCTCGCCACCGGCCTGGTGGGGGTGCGCTCGCCCTACGGCGAAGTGCCCAACCCGTTTAACCCGGACTATATCTCCGGCGGCTCCAGCGCCGGTTCGGCGGCGGTGGTCTCGCTGGGCCTGGTACCGTTCGCCCTGGGCACCGACACCGCCGGCTCCGGCCGAGTGCCGGCGGCGTTTACCAACACCGTCGGCCTCAAGCCCACCAAGGGCAGCATGAGCACGCGCGGCGTGGTGCCCGCCTGCCGCACCCTGGACTGCATCAGCGTGTTCGCGCTGAGCGTGGAGGACGCCCAGAACGTCTACGACCTGTTCCGCGGTTACGACGAACTGGACGGCTACGCCCGCCCGGCGCCGCAGCCGCTGCCCGCCGCCCTGCCGGAACGGCCGCGCCTGGGCATTCCCAAGGACACACCCTGGTTCGGCGACCAGCGCGCCGCCGCCGCCTGGCAGCGCCACCTGGAAGAGCTGGCGGAAATCGCCGAGCTGATTCCGCTGGATACCGGCGTGCTGCGCGAAACCGCCGAGCTGCTCTACCAGGGCCCCTGGGTCGCCGAACGCTACACCGTGGCCGAGCCGTTGCTGGAAAAAGACGCGCTGCTGCCGGTGATCCGCGATGTGATTCTACCCGCCAGAGACATGAGCGCCGCCGACGGCTTCCGCGCCCAGTACCGCCTGGCCGATCTGCGCCGCGAGGCCGATCAGCTGATGGCGAAGGTGGACGCCCTGGTGGTGCCCTCCACGCCGGGCATCCATACCCGCGCGGCGGTGGCCGAGGAACCGGTCAAGCTCAACAGCCAGCTCGGCACCTGGACCAACTTCGTCAACCTGCTGGATATGTGCGCCCTGGCCCTGCCCGGCGGCTTCCGCGACGACGGCCTGCCGGTGGGCGTCACCCTGATCGGCGGCGCCTGGCAGGACGGCGCCCTGGCCGAGTTCGGCCGCCGCTGGCAGCGCCACCGCCCCTGGAAGGCCGGCGCCACCGACAACGCCCTGCCCGTCCCGGCGGAGCCGGAAGCCGGCAGCGACGACGGCATGGTCACCGTGGCGGTGGTGGGCGCCCACCTCACCGGCATGCCGCTCAATCACCAGCTCACCGACCGCGGCGCCGTGCTGCTGGAAAGCACCCGAACCGCGCCCTGCTACCGGCTCTACGCCCTGGCCAACACCACGCCGCCCAAGCCCGGGCTGATCAAGGGCGCCGACGGCGCCGCCATCGAAATCGAACTGTGGAAGCTGCCGGTCAGCGAATTCGGAAGCTTCGTGGCGCTGATCCCGGCACCGCTGGGCATCGGCACGCTGGAAACCGAGGACGGCCGTCAGGTGAAAGGCTTCATCTGCGAAGGCTGGGCCATCGACGACGCCACCGACATAACCGCCCTTGGGGGGTGGAGGCACTACATAAGAGGTTTGAGCAATGCATAAAAAAGGGCTAAGCAAAGTTCTGATCGCCAACCGGGGGGAGATCGCGGTACGCATCTGCCGCACGCTCAAGGAAATGGGCATCGCCTCGGTGGCGGTGTACTCCGACGCGGACCGTAACAGCCAGCACGTCGGCGCCGCCGACGAAGCGGTGGCGCTGGGCGGCCAGACCGCCGCCGAGAGTTACCTGCGCAGCGAGCTGATTCTGCAGGCCGCCAAGGACACCGGCGCCCAGGGCATCATCCCCGGCTACGGCTTTCTGTCCGAGAACGCGGACTTCGCCGAAGCCTGCGCGGAAGCCGGCATTCAGTTTATCGGCCCGACCCCGGACCAGCTGCGCCGCTTCGGCCTCAAGCACGAAGCGCGCGCCCTGGCGGAAGCCGCCGGCGTACCGCTGGCGCCGGGCACCGGACTGCTGCAAAGCCTGGACGAAGCGAAAAGCGCCGCCGCCGAAATCGGCTATCCCATCATGCTGAAAAGCACCGCCGGCGGCGGCGGTATCGGCCTGAGCCGCTGCGACAACGAGCAGGAACTGGCGGACGCCTTTGAATCGGTGAAACGCATGGGGGAAAACTTTTTCTCCGACAGCGGCGTCTTCATCGAACGCTTCGTGGCCCGTGCCCGCCATGTGGAAGTGCAGATCTTCGGCGACGGTCACGGCAAGGTGCTGGCCCTGGGCGAGCGCGAATGCTCCCTGCAGCGCCGCAACCAGAAAGTGGTGGAGGAAACCCCGGCGCCCAACCTGCCCCAGGCCACCCGGGAACAACTGCACGCCAGCGCCGTGCGCCTGGGCGAGTCGGTGAATTATCAGTCCGCCGGCACCGTGGAATACATCTACGACGACGAACGCGACGAATTCTATTTCCTGGAAGTGAATACCCGCCTGCAGGTGGAGCACGGCGTCACCGAGGCGGTGTTCGGCGTCGACCTGGTGGCCTGGATGGTGATGCTGGCCGGCGGCGAACAACCGCCGCTGGACGCCGACTACCGGAGCCGTGGCCACGCCATGGAAGTGCGCATCTACGCCGAGGACGCGCTCAAGGATTTCCAGCCCAGCCCCGGTGAACTCACCGAGGTGTCGTTCCCGGACGACATCCGCCTGGACGGCTGGGTGGACACCGGCACCCAGGTGAGCCCGCACTACGACCCGATGCTCGCCAAGGTGATCGTGCACGGCGACGACCGCCCGGCGGCGCTGAAGAAAATGCAGGACGCCCTGGCCGCCACGCGGCTTTCCGGCATCGCCACCAACCTGGATTACCTGCGCCGCATTCTGATCGACCCGAACGTGGTGGAAGGCAAGGTCTCCACCCGCTACCTGGAAAGCTTCCAGTACACCCCCACCGCCTTCGAGGTGGTGGAGCCGGGCACCTACACCACGGTGCAGGACTACCCCGGCCGCGCCGGCTACTGGGACATCGGCGTGCCGCCGTCCGGGCCCATGGACGATTACGCCTTCCGGCTCGGCAACCGCATTGTCGGCAACCACGCCAGCGCCGCCGGCCTGGAGGCCACGCTGGTGGGCCCGTCGCTGAAATTCCACAGCGACACCGTGGTGGCGCTCACCGGCGCCGCCTGCGACGCCACCCTGGACGGCGAGCCCGTACCCATGTGGCGGCCGGTGCCGGTGCAAGCCGGCCAGACGCTGGCCACCGGCAAAGCGTCCAGCGGCTGCCGCACCTATATCGCGGTGCGCAACGGCATCGACGTGCCCGACTACCTGGGCAGCAAAGCCACCTTCGTGCTCGGCCAGTTCGGCGGCCACGGCGGCCGCACCCTGCGCAAGGGCGACGTGCTGTCGATCTGCCAGCCGCAGCTGGCCGGCTGCCCGACGCCGGCGCCGGACCATGAGCCGGCCCCGGCCCCCGAGGCGATGATTCCGGACTACCCGCAACAGTGGGAAATCAAAGTGCTGTACGGCCCCCACGGGGCGCCGGACTTCTTCACCGAAGAGGCCATCGAACAGTTCTTCGAAGCCGACTGGCAGGTGCACTACAACTCCAACCGCCTGGGCATCCGCCTGGTGGGCCCCAAGCCGAGCTGGGCGCGCACCGACGGTGGCGAGGCCGGGCTGCACCCGTCCAACCTGCACGACAACGAATACGCCATCGGCTCGATCAACTTCACCGGCGACTTCCCGGTGATCCTCACCAAGGACGGCCCGAGCCTGGGCGGCTTCGTCTGCCCGGTGACCATCGCCAAGGCGGAGCTGTGGAAAGTGGGCCAGCTCAAGCCCGGCGACAGCATCCGCTTCACGCCCGTCGCCTTCGCCGAGGCCCTGGCGCTGGAACAGGCCCAGGACGCGGCTATCGAAAAGCTGGCGCCGGTGCCGGTGGTGTCGCCGGATCTCCACGACGCGACCGATCCGGCGTTCACCTCCGCCACCATGGTCGCCGAGCTGGACGCGGCCGGCCATGTGCCGCGCATCACCTACCGCCAGGCCGGCGACAAATACATCCTGATCGAATACGGCGACAACGTGCTGGATCTGGCCCTGCGGCTGCGCGTGCACGCGCTGATGGAAAACCTTAAAGACCAGCCGGTGCCCGGCATCCTGGAACTGTCCCCGGGCGTGCGCAGCCTCCAGGTGCACTATGACTCGCGCCTGCTGGATCAGGCCGGCCTGGTGAAGGCGCTGCTGGAGCGTGAAAAAGCTATCGGCTCCGTGGACGACATGGAAGTGCGCTCCCGGGTGCTGCACCTGCCACTGGCGTTCGAGGACAGCGCCACCCTGGACGCGGTGCAGCGCTACCAGGAGACCATCCGCTCGGACGCGCCCTGGCTGCCCAACAACGTGGAATTCATCCGCCGCATCAATGGCCTGGACAGCACCGAGCAGGTCAAGGACATCGTCTTCAAGGCCAGCTACATGGTGCTGGGCCTGGGCGACGTTTACCTGGGCGCGCCCTGCGCCGTGCCGGTGGACCCGCGCCACCGGCTGATGACCTCCAAATACAACCCGGCGCGCACCTACACCGCCGAGGGCACCGTGGGTATTGGCGGCGTCTACATGTGCATCTACGGCATGGACTCGCCGGGCGGCTACCAGCTGATCGGCCGCACCCTGCCGATCTGGAACAAACACCTTAAGAACCGCCAGTTCCAGCCCGGCGAACCCTGGCTGCTGCGCTTCTTCGACCAGGTGCGCTACTACCCGGTGAGCGAAGCGGAACTGGCCGGCATGCGCGACGCCTTCCGCGAAGGGCGCCTGGAAGTGGAGATCACCGAGGAGACCTTCAGCCTGGCCGAGCACCGCCGCTTCCTGGAGAGCATCGAGCCGGAAATGGAAGCCTTCCGCGCGCACCAGCAGGCCGCCTACCGGGAAGAAGTGACCCGCTGGCAGAACGAAGACGAACAGATCGAATCCGCCTTGATGGGCAGCAGCCCGGACATCGGCGACGTGGACGGCCACCTGGTCAGCGCCGAGATCAGCGGGAACGTCTGGAAGCTGCTGGTGGAAGAGGGCGCCAGCGTGGAAGCCGGCCAGACCCTGGTGATCGTGGAAGCCATGAAGATGGAATTCGAGATCACCGCCAGCGTCGCCGGTACCGTCACCGGGCTGCACTGCAAACCCGGCACCGTGATCAACGCCGGTGACCCGGTGGTGGTGATCGACACGGAGAGCGCGGCATGAAGATCGGGCTCAAGAGCGGCCGCGGCGAGAACCTGGCCGAGCGCATCTACCGGCAATTGAAGAAAGACATCTTCGATTTCCGGCTGCTGCCCGGCGACCGCTTCAGCGAAAACGAAATCGCCGAACGCATGGGCGCCTCGCGCACCCCGGTCCGCGAAGCCCTGTTCCGGCTGGAGCGCGAGACCTATGTGCAGGTGCTGCAGCGCAGCGGCTGGCAGGTGAAACCGTTCGACTTCGACTACTTCGAGGAGCTCTACGACGTGCGCACCGTGCTGGAATGCGCGGCGGTGCGCCGGCTGTGCGACCTGCAGCAGCCGGAGATCCTGCTCGAGGACCTGATGCGTATCTGGCGGGTCCCGCCCGCCGAACGGCTGCGCGACGTGAGCACCCTGTCCGGCCTGGACGAGCGCTTCCACGAAACCCTGGTGGAGGCCGCCGGCAACACCGAGATGGCGCGCATCCACCACGACCTTACCGAACGGCTGCGCATTATCCGCCGCCTGGATTTCACCAAGCCGCCGCGGGTCGACGCCACCTACGACGAGCACGGCCGCATTCTCGACGCCATCGCCCATCACCGCACCGAGCAGGCGCTGATGATGCTCAAGGCGCACATCGAGACCAGCCGCAACGAAGTCAGAAAAATCACCCTGCACATGCTGCACGAAGCGCGCGCCAAGGGCCGTGAGCCCGAAGCCGCCGATAACAATTTCCAGTGAGACCTAACCATTTACGGATCGGAAAAGAGAAAGGGGAACACCATGAAGACCAAAAAATTCAGTCTTAAACGTCTGGCCCAGGCGGGCATCGCCGCCGGCGCCATCTCCTACAGCGGCCTGGTGATGGCCGCCGACACCATCAAGGTGGGGGTGCTGCACTCCCTGTCCGGCACCATGGCGATCAGTGAATCCACACTGAAGGACACGGTGCTGATGATGATCGAAAAGCAGAACGAAAAAGGCGGCGTCATGGGCAAAAAGCTGGAGCCGGTGGTGGTGGACCCCGCCTCCGACTGGCCGCTGTTCGCGGAGAAAGCCCGCCAGCTGATCACCCAGGACAAGGTAGACGTGATCTTCGGCTGCTGGACCTCGGTGTCGCGTAAATCCGTGCTGCCGGTGGTGGAAGAACTCAACGGCCTGCTGTTCTACCCGGTGCAGTACGAAGGCGAGGAGTCCTCCAAGAACGTCTTCTACACCGGCGCCGCGCCCAACCAGCAGGCGATCCCGGCGGTGGACTACCTGCTCGACGACCTGGGCATTGAGCGCTTCGTGCTCGCCGGCACCGACTATGTGTACCCGCGCACCACCAACAAGATCCTCGAGGCCTACCTGCAGTCCAAGGGCATCGCCGAGGACGACATCATGATCAACTACACCCCGTTCGGTCACTCCGACTGGCAGTCGATCGTGTCGCGCATCAAGGAGTTCGGCGGCGAAGGCAAGAAGACCGCCGTGGTCTCCACCATCAACGGCGACGCCAACGTGCCGTTCTACAAAGAGCTTTCCAACCAGGGCATGGACGCGTCCGACATTCCGGTGATCGCCTTCTCCGTGGGCGAGCAGGAACTGTCCGGCATCAACACCGGCCCGCTGGTCGGCCATCTGGCCGCCTGGAACTACTTCCAGAGCGTCTATACGCCGGAGAACAACCAGTTCATCGATCAATGGCACGACTACATCGGCGATGACGACCGCGTCACCAACGACCCCATGGAAGCCACCTACATCGGCTTCAACATGTGGGTGAAAGCGGTGGAGAAAGCCAAGTCCACCGACACGGACAAAGTGGCCAAGGCGATGATCGGCGTGGAAACCCCCAACCTCACCGGCGGCACCGCGGTGATGAACAAGAACCACCACCTCTCCAAGCCGGTGCTGATCGGTGAAATCCAGGACAACGGCCAGTTCGCGGTGGTCTCGCAGACCGACGGCGTGGTGCCCGGAGACGCCTGGTCCGACTATCTGCCCGACTCCAAGAACCTGATCGCCGACTGGACCGACCCGGTCAACTGCGGCAACTACAACACCAAAACCAAAACCTGCGGCGGCCAGACCGCCAAGTAAGCAGCAGCGGGTGATGCCCGCCCGGCGGGCCGGTGCGCCGGCCCACCTTTATCTCCGCGAAGGCCAGGACCAAACCGAGGGACCACCATGCCAAGGGTTCTACTACTGATTTTTATGCTGCTCGGCGCGAGCGGTACGGCGGTGGCGCAAACCAGCGCCGCGCCGGCCGATGACGCCGGGCAGACCACGATGGCTTCGCCCGACGGCGAAGACCGCCCATCGGAGTCGGTGGCGCCCGGCGTTTCCAAGGAGGAAGCGCTGCGAACGTCATTGGCCAAATTCAAGAGCCGCAATTTCGATGTCAAAGCCGAAGCCATTGAGACCATCGCCCGCTCCGGCCACGAGCGCGGCGAAGCGCTGCTGCAGGCCCTGCTCGACCGCGAGCTGCTGCACGACCTGGCCGGCGACCGCATCGTGCTGGGCGAACAGAGCGAACAGGGCTGGGCCCTGCGCGACCCGATCAGCGAAGAGGACGTGGGCAGCGCCGAGGCGCGTGCCGCGCGCCCGGTGATCATCAACAACCGGCTGCGCCAGCAAATCCGCGACCTGAAATCGGTCACCGCGCTGGCCAACCCCAATCCGCTCGCCCGCCGGGAAGCGGCTCAGCGCCTGGTGGGCAACACCGACCCGGTGGTGCTGGACGCGCTGCGCCTGCGCCAAGCGGAAGAGGCCAACCCGCTGGTCAAGGGCGTCATCGACACGGCCCTGAACATCGCCGTGCTGCGCGACCCGGCCAGCCAGCTCAACGAGCGCCTGAACGCCATCGACGCGGTGGCCGGCAGCCTGGAGCCGGCGGTGCGCAACGTGCTGCGAGACCGCCTGGCGCAGAGCGACGCCGCCGCCGAACGCAACGCCGCGGAACGGGCACTGAAGAAAATCGACCTGCGCACCGAACGCTACGAAACCGCCGACACCATTTTCTTCGGCCTCAGCCTGGGCTCGGTGCTGCTGCTGGCCGCCATCGGCCTGGCCATCACCTTCGGCGTCATGGGTGTGATCAACATGGCCCACGGCGAGCTGATCATGCTGGGCGCCTACACCACCTTCGTGGTGCAACAGATTTTTCCCGACGGCCACGAGTGGTCGCTGCTGGTGGCGCTGCCCACCGCCTTCCTGGTGTCCGCCGTCGTCGGCATCGTCATCGAGCGCGGCGTGATCCGTTTTCTGTACGGACGGCCGCTGGAGACCCTGCTCGCCACCTTCGGCGTCAGCCTGATTCTGCAGCAGGCGGTGCGGGTGATTTTCTCGCCGCTCAACCGCAGCGTGGTGACGCCGGAATGGATGAGCGGCGCCCTGCAGATCAACCCGATCTTCTCGCTCACCTATAACCGGCTCTACATCATCGTGTTCGCGCTGATCGTGTTCTTCGCCCTGCAACTGGTGCTGAAGAAAACCCGCCTCGGCCTGCAGGTGCGCGCGGTCAGCCAGAACCGCGGCACCGCCCGCGCCATGGGCATCCGCAGCGAACGGGTCAACGCGCTCACCTTCGGTCTGGGTTCCGGCATCGCCGGTATCGCCGGGGTGGCGCTGGCGCAGCTCACCAACGTGGGCCCCAACCTGGGCCAGTCCTACATCATCGACTCCTTCATGGTGGTGGTGTTCGGCGGCGTCGGGAACCTGTGGGGCACGCTCACCGCCGCTTTCAGCCTGGGCATCGCCAACAAGATCATCGAGCCCATGGCCGGCGCCGTGCTGGCCAAGATCATGGTGCTGGTGTTCATCATCCTGTTCATTCAACGCAAACCGCGCGGGCTGTTTCCGCAGCGCGGCCGGGCCGCGGAGGAATAATGCGACATTCGGATCTCACCACCGCGCTCACCGACCGCACCGCCAAGACCTTCCTGGGCATTCTGTTTGGGGCGGTGCTCATCGTCGCCCTGCTCAACCTGCTGGTGCCGGCGGAATCCGGTCTGCACGTGAGCAGCTATACCGTCAGCCTGCTGGGCAAATACCTGTGCTACGCCCTGCTCGCCCTGGCGCTGGACCTGGTGTGGGGCTACTGCGGCATTCTCAGCCTCGGCCACGGCGCCTTCTTCGCCCTGGGCGGCTACGCCATGGGCATGTACCTGATGCGCCAGATCGGCGACCGCGGCGTCTACGGCCACCCCACCCTGCCGGACTTCATGGTGTTCCTTAACTGGGAGGAGCTGCCCTGGTACTGGCACGGCTTCGACAGCTTCGGCTTCGCCATGCTGATGGTGGCGCTGGTGCCCGGCGTGCTGGCGTTCGTGTTCGGCTGGCTGGCGTTCCGCTCGCGAGTCACCGGCGTCTATCTGTCGATCATCACCCAGGCGCTCACCTACGCGCTGATGCTGGCGTTCTTCCGCAACGAACTGGGCTTCGGCGGCAACAACGGCCTCACCGACTTCAAGGACATCCTCGGCTTCTCGCTGCGCGAGGACAGCACCCGGGTGGCGCTGCTGATCGCCTCGGCGGTGGCCCTGGCCGGCGCCTTCGTGCTCAGCCGCTGGATCACTGGCACCCGCCTGGGCCGCACCGTGATGGCGGTGCGCGACGCGGAATCCCGCGCCCGTTTCCTGGGCTACCGCACCGAACACTACAAGCTGTGGATCTTCACCGTCAGCGCCATACTCGCGGGCATCGCCGGGGCGCTCTATGTGCCCCAGGTGGGCATCATCAACCCCGGCGAATTCTCGCCGCTCAACTCCATCGAGCTGGTGGTGTGGGTGGCCGTGGGCGGCCGCGCCACGCTCTACGGCGCGGTCATCGGCGCCATCCTGGTGAACTACGGCAAGACCGTGTTCACCGGCGTGATGCCGGAAGCCTGGCTGTTCGCCCTGGGCGGCCTGTTCGTGGCGGTCACCGTGTTCCTGCCCCAGGGGCTGGTGGGCCTGGCCAAGAGCCTGCTCAAACGCAAACGGCAACCCGACGCCACCGATAAGGAGGCCGACCATGAGCCTGCGTGACACCTTCCGCCGCGACCAGGTGTTCGCCCCGCTTCGGCCGGGCACCCGCCCGGTGCGCCCGGGGCAGCTGGACACCGGCGGCAAGCACATCCTCTACATGGAAGACGTCACCGTCAGTTTCGACGGCTTCAAGGCGCTCAACGACCTGACGCTCTACATCAAGCCCGGCGAGCTGCGCTGCATCATCGGCCCCAACGGGGCCGGCAAATCCACGCTGATGGACGTGATCACCGGCAAGACCCGGCCCGATACCGGCAGTTGCTTCTTCGGCCAGACCATGGACCTGACGCGCATGACCGAAACGGAGATCGCCACCGCCGGCATCGGCCGCAAGTTCCAGAAGCCCACCGTGTTCCCCGAACACACCGCCCTGGAAAACCTGGAGCTGGCCATGGCCGGCCCCAAGGGCACCTGGCATACGCTGCTGCAGCCGGTCACCGGCCAGCAGTACGACTGGATGGCGCAAACCCTGGAGACCGTCGGCCTGCTCGCGCAGAAAGACCAGCTCGCCGGCGCCCTCTCCCACGGCCAGAAACAGTGGCTGGAGATCGCCATGGTGCTGATGCAGAAGCCCCGGCTGCTGCTGGTGGACGAGCCCATCGCCGGCATGACCCGCCAGGAAGTCGAGCGCACCGCCGAGCTGCTGCAAAGCCTGGCCGGCGAGCACTCGGTGATGGTGGTGGAGCACGATATGGAGTTTATTCGCTCGATCGCCAATACCGTCACAGTGTTGCACCAGGGCAGTGTGTTGGCCGAGGGCAGAATGCAGGACGTGCAGAATGATCCGAAGGTGATTGAGGTTTATCTCGGGGAAACGGGGTAATTCAGTTAAGAGTTAACAGTGAATAGTTAATAGCGGGCGGCCTGGGGTCGCCTGGGAGAACAGCGCATGTTGAGTGTGAGTGGGTTGAATCAATATTACGGCGAATCCCACACCCTTTGGGATGTCGACCTGAACTTGGAGAAAGGTGAGTGTTTGTGTGTGATGGGGCGGAATGGGGTGGGGAAGACTACCTTGTTGAAGTCGGTGATGGGGTTGTTGCCCGCCGCTACGGGCAGGATTGAGTTTGATGGTAAGGACCTGAGCAAGAAAGCGGCCGAGGAGCGGGCGCGGGCGGGTATTGGCTATGTGCCGCAGGGGCGGGAGATTTTTCCGTTGCTTACCGTGGAGGAGAATCTGGAAACGGGGCTGCAGGCCCGGGCCGACCGGAGTCGCAAAATCCCGGCGCGTATCTATGAGCTGTTTCCGGTGTTGCATGACATGCGTCACCGGCGCGGGGGTGATTTGTCCGGCGGCCAGCAACAGCAGCTCGCCATCGGCCGCGCGCTGGCCCTGGACCCTACCCTGCTGATCCTCGACGAGCCCACCGAAGGCATTCAGCCCAACATCGTCGACATGATCGGCAAGGTAATCAAAACCCTGAACAAGGAAGAAGGCCTCACCGTGCTGCTGGTGGAACAGAAACTCCATTTCGCCCGCGCCACCGCCGACCGCTTCGCCATCATCGACCGGGGCAGCAAGGTGGCCGAGGACGACATCGGCGCGCTCAGCGATGAGCTGGTGAAGAAGTACCTGACCGTGTAGCGGCGGGCGTCGCTTCGGCTATTTCTGATTGAGGCCGAGCTCCCGATGCAGCTTCTTGGTCAGCCCCAGGGAGACGATTCGGTGCGACTCCTTGAGGTAGTATTGGAGCGTCTCATCCGTCTCTTCAGGCGCATCGTACTGTTGTATCCACCGCATCCCCCGGGACGCCAGATAGGGCGCCGGCCGGAAACCCGGCTGATCCCGCAGAATCTCGAAGTTGAGTTCCGACGCCTTAAACGTAAAGGCGGGTTGGCCGGTCTTTTCCCAGCCCCCGATAGCGAAAACCTTGCCGCCCACTTTCCAGACGTGAGCGCCGCCCCACTGGACCACATAGGTTGTGGCGGGTAACGAACGACAAAAGCAGTTGAATTCCTTGTAGGTCATCACGGCTCCCGTCCATTAGCCGCGGCCGATTGCTTCCCTTCACGCCAGGAAAGCAGCGCATCCAGCACCGGGCAAAGGGCCTGCCCCCAATCGGTGAGCTGGTACTCCACCTTAGGCGGCACTTCCGGGTAGACCGTTCTGAGCACCAGGCCGTCCGCTTCCAGTGCGCGCAGCTGTTGCGCCAGCATCTTTTGCGAGATACCGGGGATGGATTTTTCCAACTCCGAATAACGCCGCACCTGGCCACCGAACAGGTGGAACAGAAGAATCAGCTTCCAGCGCCCTTCCAGCACCTTCATCGCCGCCGCCACGTCCGCAGCCGCTGTCTCCGGCGTATACGCCTTACCCATAGGTAACCCACTTACTTTTTCGTGCGTTCTTGATGAAGGGGCGCGCCCTGATCAAACTTCAGGACCCTCCATTCACCGTCAAAGGAACCGCCAATGGCCATTCATTTCCCGGCGCCCATCGCGCTCTTCTTCCAGCTCAGCAACGACAAGGACAGCGCCTCACTGGACCGCTGCTTCGCCACGGACGCTTCCGTTCATGACGAGAAGCATACCTATAATGGGATCGCCGAGATCACCGATTGGTTTATCGAATCCAAGAAGAAGTACAGCTATACGGCGGAACCACTGGAAATGGAAGAGGCGGATACCGCCGTGATCGTTCGCGCGCGGGTGTCCGGCAACTTCCCCGGTAGCCCGGCGATGCTTCGCTATACCTTTGAGCTGGGAAACGACAAGATTCGGTCTCTCGATATCGGTTAGCCGTCCAGTCATCCGGCTTCATTCAGACCGCCGCCTTGCCCTGATTGATCATCTTCTGAGGGCCCGAACGCCACTCACCTTTTCAAGAACTTCCCGATCTCTTCGGCAAGCAGATCAAGGAATGCTTGCCGATCGGCCAACGGCTCCACCTCATCCGGCGGTGGCAGGTCCATGAAAGAGAAATGCCCGGCCCCTCGGTCACACGTACATCCAACGGCAAGCGGCCGCTCAAGGCACCAACCAGAACGTCCACATGGGCGGCCGGGGTGATCGAATCCCGCGAGCCTGCCCAAGCAAGAATGGGCGTCTGCACGGCATCCAGCGCCCCTTCGACCTGGAAAAAGCCCATCGGCGGAGTCAACAGAACTAGCCGGGTGAGTCGCCCGTCAGGCACGATCTCGACATGGCGGCCGGCGGCCAACCAGATCTGACCACCAGCCAACGCGAGCAGGGCCGCCGCACCGAGTGAGTGACCCACGCCCACCACCGTCGATCCGGACGGAGCAACGCTATCGAGGGCAAGGGTCAGCCTCCGCGCCCAAAGACGTAACTCGTCCTACCTGGGCATCGACGCGTCTAGCCCGGTGAAATGCGGTGCGACCACCGAGTATCCGGATTCGGCGAGAGAGGTCAGAAGCGGAAGATGGCGCTCCGGATTGCCGCCCGCCCCTACCGCAAAGAGCAACACAGGGGCGCCGGGCGCGGATTCAAGCACCGTAACCTTGAAGGGCTCCGACCCATCCGTAAGGCTCAATGTCGACATCTGATCTTCATCCTCTCCCACCTCCGCTTACGTTGTAGCCAGCTTCCATGCATCAGGTCTTGTCTTCAGGTACGTAGGCCTCAATATCAGACCACGGAATCAGGCGGTTGAGCTGAATGGTTTCAAACACGGTCTTTGCTTTGCCGGTTCCAGCCATCATCGACAGCATCACCAAAGCGGACTGGTAGGAAGGAATGCCACCATTGCTGGAGATACGGTTTCGATCAACCACCACATTCTGATCAAAGACCACGTCGATCTCAGGAAACTCACGTTCGAGCTGTTTCTCTCCGCCCGCCCAGGTGGTGGCACGGTAGCCATCCAGAAGTCCTGCGTGTGCGTACAGAAACGCCCCCGAACAGTTACTTCCCAACCATGCAGCGGTCTTCGCCTGGCTTCGTAGAAACGCGGTTAAATCCTCATTCTCGAACAACCAATCCATATCGTAGGCACTGGCAACGATTAACGCATCCAGCTTGGGTGCGTCGTATATGGTTGCATCGACAGGCAAGCGAATTCCTTCCTCGGTGGTAATCACCGGCTTCCGCTCTACGCCAATAAATACAACTTCGTAATCAGAGAACCACGACTTTCGCGTCGCAACCCCGAAGACTTCCGCCGGCGCTATGACATCGCTGGTAAGAACCTTGTCGAAGACCAGTATGCCGATACGCTTGTCATCAGCGAACGCGGGCGCCGCGAACAGCATATTTACCATGACAACCACCACAATGGCGGTCAGTTTATTAATCATTATCGTTGTCCTCCCTGTTACATACGCCTGGATCGTACCATTAGGTCGTCCAACCATGGGGGCGGCAAATTCAATTTCTCGATATCGATTAGGCGGATCCGACCCAGACGCCCCCGCCGTCCATTACCCCTGGATCTAGGCATAAGAGGCGAACACCTGCGTAACTTTCCCGTGGCCGTCAAACAGGAACGTCTCCGCCACCTCGTTGCCTGTTGCGCCGAGGTAGTAGAGCGTGAGCCAGGAGACGCCCCGCAGCACCTTGAGCAGCTCAAAGCGGAGGTCCGGGTAAGCGTGCAGTGCGCCCTGCCAATACTCACCGACCGCAGCCTTGCCTTTCAGGGTCCCTGACGGCTCCGCGAGCCGCTTGGCGATCAACGGCGAATTCATCTCGAAATCATCGGTATAGTGAGAAAGGATGCGATCGAGATCGTGCGCGTTCCACGCCTCGATCCACTCCGCCGCGAACGCATTCGCTTGCTTCTGGTTCATGGTTTCATTCCGATAAGGTCGGTAACGCCCACATCGACGCCGAGCTGGGTAAGAAGGGTGGTAATCTGACCGCGATGGTGCGTCTGATGATTAAAGAAATGGGACAGCGCAAACCAGAGCGGGTAACGACGAGGCTCCGGGTTCACAATACTGGTGTACACCAGATCGCCCTCCATGTCTTCCGGCGAAAGTGACGCCACCCAGTCGATGATGCGTTCGTCCTCCGCAGCCCGTTCACCCCGCAGCACGCTGAAGTCCGCGTACAGCTCCTGGTCGAGCGATCGGACCGAAAAAGGCTCACCGGTAAACCGCCCCATCCAGATCCGGTCCGCGAGCAGAATATGGTTAAGCGTGCCATGGATCGACCTGAAGAAAGCCCTCATATCACGCTTCCGATCTTCATCCGACAGGCCAGCGCAGCCGTCGTAGACCTTCTGGTTCATCCAGCGGTTGTACCGCGCCATCGTTTGAACATGGACCAGGCTCACATCCATACCCTCCTCGGGCACTCATCCGTTTGTCAGTATCCACCTAAACACCTGGGTGCCCAATAGCTTCCAGAATAAACGAAGCACGCGCCGCGACGCCGGCGCGTGGCACCTCCACCGTTTGGTACCCCCACCGCGCATACCAGCGCTTCATGCCCTCGAACACCGCCACGGACTCCTCGGACGTCTGATCGCGCTCCGAATCCATGGCGTAGATCGCCTCCCAGGGCGGCAGGAGGAACACGGTGTCATTGTAGGGAAACGTCTGGACCAACCTGGCGATCTCATCCCGCCAGAGCCCAGACTCCAGGTCCAGCATGTAAAGCGCGTCCAGCACGCCCCGGTCGAAAAAGGTGATGCCATCATGGTCCGTCGCGGCGCTGTATTGCTGCATATCCGAGTCCAGAATGGCGCGCGCGAAGGAGACGGGATCCGGCCGTGGCGAAAGCCCCGCAGCCAGCCGCTCCTTGATCAGGCGCCGGGCCGCCTCCGGCGCGATGCGATAGCCCCGTTCCGCCAGGGCGTCGAGCAGCGTGCTCTTACCGCCCCCGGGCCCACCGGTCACCACGAATCGCCGGTTCATCGCCCTACGGCCCGCAACGCCACTCACCCTGCCAGTCACGCTGAGCGCCGTCGGCCCGGTCATACGTCAACGTCGCCGGCCTGGGCGGCGACTCCCCGCCTTCGGTGGGCTCACCGGTGACCTCGATGTGGACCGTCTTGCCCTTACCGCTGAAGGTCGGCGACGCCGTCATACCATCGAAGCCACCAGGCGCGGACACGCGCTCGACATAGCCGGCGACCTTGACCACCCCCTGGGCCGCATCCGATGAATCGACGTTACCCCGGGCGAATAGCAGCGGACCCGCCTGCTCCGCTATGAACTGGCACGCCAGTTCACCGGAGAGGTTGGCCCCGCTGATATCCTCCGCAGGCAGCGCGTTTAATGTGATCTCCGAGCCATCGCCTCCCCGAGTTGGCGCGGCCAACTCCCCCGATCCCGGAACAGGGTCGGAGCAACCCGCCATCAGCGCGAGCGCCAGCAGGCTGAACGTCAGGGTTCCGATCAGGTATGTCTGGTTTTTGGGGCAAGCCATATTTCCTCCTTGAGAGTCGATGGCGATGGTGGGGGACGGCGCCCGGCGGCGTGCTTGCTGTTTCGGAAACGGCCAGGCACCTAAAAGAACCTATCTCTTACCAAAGTAGGCATTCAGCGATTTTGCATCGCTCTCGCAAGAATGTTCACGCTTACGGACAATAAAGCTCTCATAATCGCCGTCCTTTGCCCTGACCAGTAGATAACAGGACCAGCCGCCACTTCGGCCGATGGATATCGACCAAAACCGGTCGATTTGCTCTGGAGCCAGCGAAACGACCTCTCCGTTCTTTCTCGCCAAAGTCACTCCGCTTTCGTCATATGCGATTCGGCCAAACCTGTCGCCAAGAGAGTCATACTCCCAACAAAAAAGCGCCAAGCCTGCCAACAGCGCCGAAATAAGCTTCAGCAGAGACTTTCCATGTTTGAAATAGCTGTATAGCAGGCCGAAAGGAATGAGCCAGAAGTAAAAACGCAACATACCCAGGCCTGTGTAGAAAACATTTTCCGTAAAGCTGTAGGCGTACTCGATTTCCATATCAATCCAGGTCAGCAGGTTCGACGAATAAAGCACCTTTTTGCGGTAACCGCCGCCGGGCGTCGCTTCTACCGGCTGGCTTTCCGGCGGTCCATCGCTGCGGCAATGTCCTCTTCGTACGTCTCGCCCCAGCCGCAAAGCGGCTCCATGGCCCGCACCAGACTCGCCCCGAAGGGCGTCAGCGAGTAGTCGACGCGCAGCGGTATCTCCCCATAGTCGGTTCGCCGGACGATGCCGTCGGACTCCAGCTCCTTCAACTGTTGGATCAGCATTTTGTCGCTCACGCCCCGGACGCTTCGCTTGAGCTCGCCGTAACGCGTCGCGCCCTTGTTTAAAAAGAACAAAATCAAAGGCTTCCACTTCCCGGAGATCACGTGCAGCGTCGCATCCAGGCCGCAAATGAAACGTGGGTTTTCTGAGTGTTCGTTCGCCATAACGGGTACTTACCAAAAGGTGCATACTTGAACATTT
>TARA_R110000796_G_scaffold34020_4_pt1 | contig 24719 bp, 42 predicted proteins | sample TARA_R110000796 | Tara Oceans TARA_R110000796 (sample SAMEA4397815) | marine metagenome | biome: Polar Biome; feature: [SRF] surface water layer (ENVO:00010504); material: water (ENVO:00002006), including particulate matter (ENVO:01000060) such as... | depth 5 m
CATAGTAAAGCATACTCCGTATCTTAGAAGTGTTCAGTAGGTGTTCCATGATGCATCATGGCTACCGTCTTTCTCCCCAAATAACTAAGCTGCAGGCATAGTCCAACCTGAAGTATGCTTTACTATGGTACTCGGTACGGGATTTGAACCCATGTAGCCACCGTGAAAGGGTGATGTCCTAGACCACTAGACGAACCGAGTAAAGCGGTAGATGTTACGGACACCTACCAAACCGATTTCTTCGTGCCTCATGCTTCCGACTTTACGTAAAGACTCAGAGAGGACTTCAGAAGTAACTATTATACATCAACAATCATTATAAGTCAACAACTTTCAGCAGTCTGGATCAAAACTTTCCCACTCTTGTGCTTCGTCGGGCTGACCATCATCTTCCTCGAAGAATTCCATTATCACCAGAGCAGACTCCAACAGATCTCTGGCACCTGAATCAGTCTCGAAACCTTCTTCAGAAGCAAAGTCCATCGTGGATGAATTGAAAGCATCATCAAAGTTCAGCCCACCCTCATAAATCGCCTCAGCCAGATCCTGTGCATTGTCAGCAATAGCAACAACTTCGTCACCAGCGTAAAGGACAACAGAGGCATTTTCAGCAGTAATAAAGGTCACATTCGTCATAATCAATTCCTTTTCTCGATTCATTACAGTTATTATACATCATTCGAGATAAAAGTCAACACTTATTTTCAATAACCTTACATTTAGTAGGGTTATTTGGCGTCCCCTGCAGGATTCGAACCCGCGACCCACGCTTTAGAAAAACGTTGCTCTATCCAACTGAGCTAAGGAGACTAAACTTTGGTATGGGAGGCGGGACTTGAACCCACAGAACTTTGATTTTAAGTCAAATATGTATACCAATTCCATCACACCCACACATTCATCTATTATACATCATTCAGTGTTGCAAGTCAAATGTTTCATTCACTGAACGTTAGCGTGAATCCATTTCCAATACTCTTCTGTAGACATAACTCCTCCTTATAAGATAAAAGTAAACAACTATCGACACAAACAAAAAACCCTCCGAGATTTCTCTGGGAGGGTTTTAGTAAAAAGACTACTTGTTATAATCTATTCGCTAAAACCCATCCGTAGTAGGCATGTGTTTTCCCATCCACTGTTGAGCGGTAATGTGTAATCGTAGGATGGATGCGTTCTTCTTAACATGTAATTATATAGGAAATGTTTATACCTGTTCTACTGTAATGAGACATTTTTCTAAAAAGTCTAGCCCCTTGTTATCACGATACCCGTGTCGGTAGTATACCTTGCTGACTCCTGCTCCGCTAATGAGTTTAGCGCACTGTACACAAGGAGCATGAGTACAAAATAAAACACTGCCGTTCCCACGCTCACCATCACGAGCCATCTTCGCAATGGCATTGGCTTCAGCATGAATGACTTCATCTTTAGTAACCAACTTAATAGTGTCATCTGATAGTTGCTCCACATGTTCACATTCATTTGTCCACCCAGCTGGCATACCATTGTACCCAATTGAGACGATTCGATGGTCTCTTACCACCACTGCACCAACTTGCAATCTCTTTGCACTGGACAACTGAGCAAACCGCTCTGCTGTGTCCATGTATGCTTCAATCCACTTTTGTTTCATCGTAAAAATAATTCTAACTGTTTAACTGTCCTTGCCAGCGACTCTTCTATGTTAAATGTAATTGGTATGGTCTGTGTAGTACCAGAGTTGATCAACAAAGCTGGTTGGTTGTACTGCCTGTTAAATGACTTGAACACAGGATGGTTCTTTTTATGTCCAGCTTCAACAAACTGATATATCTTAATATCAATGTATTGTTCGTATAGTATACGTCCACTACCTTTGATAGTCAACTTTGGTTCTCTTGGGATTCTTGCAAAGTCTACACCAACACTGCGACAATCACTACTATCAAAGCATACCATCATGTCTTGTCGTGTAGGTTTCTTAGATGGTTCTCCTATCATGGCAATTGCCAACGCACCGAATGGATTACTACCCATAAGACTGCTTACAAGACCACCATGTGCATTTGAGTATGCATTGTTGGACATGTAACCTTCATCGTCAATAACACCTGTGAATGATTTCATATCACTCACCCATTTTGGTTGCAGACCAAGAGTGACATCAGCATCAACGACGGCATAACCCAACTTGTAAGATACTCTGACATTACTCATTGTGGCATATACTGCTTTGCTTACGTCGTCCAGTCTACTGAATACTTCACGTCTGCTGTCTTGCTCTGAGTAGTCTGTGGCAAAGTTCGTTGGCTTTTGTACAACGATCCGATTATTCTTTTTCTCGTCTACATCAGCTAAGATTCTTACATAGCATCCATTACTGATAGTTGTGTCAAGAACATCGTATCCTTTTAACACACCACCATTATACGTTGCTATGTCTTCTCGATAAACTTTGCCATCTGTGGATGCTTCTCCAACGACAAAAGTTCCAGTAACTTTTTCTACTGCAAGAGTCTTTGCGTTTACCAGAGCAGAGTCACAGGTATTTCCATACCCAGTGACTGTTACCTGCTCAGCAAACGCATTGCTTGATACTAATACTAAGGCAAGAAATAATCTTTTCATCGTCCGAACTGCGCACGAATCTGAGTTGCAGCACGCATTGAACGTTTGTCAACAGCGACGGTGACTGATACATTCTTACCATCGGTGGAGATTTTACGTTCAGAGACATACACACCACGCACAATGCCATTGGCGTCAACAGAGATTTTCTCTGTTATCTGCGTTGCAATGTTTGATGCTTTTTGTTTACCAACGATATCGTCTTCAGAGATGTTTTTGGCAAGTGCTTTGGTCATCGTATCTGTTGTCTTGGATGACTTCAGATCAGTCTGAATGAATTCGATAATGTTACGTTGTGCTCGCATCGCTGCAAGATTCATACCTTGTTCGATACCAGCATCTTGCTCGATAGGAATTGCAGCAGATGCAGTGGCAGTCATGGATTCCCATTCTCCATTGTCGTTGAATTTAACTTCAACCTTGCCAAAGTCTTGTGCAAACTTGGTAGCTTCTGGAGTGATCTCTGTCTGCTCTTGCTTATTGAAAGTGCTACACGCACCGAGTGAAAGTGCAATTGCTGCTACTAATATAATTCGCTTACTCATAATATATGTTCCTCAATTAACGAATGGTTGTCGACAATACTACCGTGTCTGGCTTTTTGTATAACTCAGTGACACGCTCACGCAAAACAGGATCACTGATAGTATGCCCAAGACGCTCAGGTGCTTTTGGATCTACTACAGTGATTTGCTCTGCCGTAACTACAGGTGCTGCTACTACAGATACCGTTGCAGTTGGTTTCAACCGAACGAAGTCTGCTTTGAATGCAGCCCACTCAGTGTCAAAATCAATAGCAACCGCATTTGTTGCTACAAGAAGTGATGCCATGGCTAATGTCTTCATTTGACATTCTCCTTAAGAACCTCTTTGGCACTATTGATTTGCTTATCCGCAAACTCTGCCACACCAGAAAATCCAACAGTAGCCACTGTCAATCCAATAACGAATCCGATGATGATATTAATCATGCCTCATCCTCCTCATCTTCTTGCCACTCTTTCCAGTCCTCGTAGTTCTGCTCAAGATTCGCAAACTCTATCACATCTTCTGGGATACCATCACGCCAGTCTTCTTCTTCAAAATTATACTCATAGCATTCATTATCACCATCGAAATACTTTCCACAGAATCCCACTCCAGATTCTTCATAGAATGCATTAACAAGCCATCCCTCTTCAGACAGGTATTCATACAACTCTATTGGTGCATTCCACGCTGAATCAAAAGAAACAGAGATGGTATTATCATCAACCAGATCCCAGTCACTTGGAGAAATTTCCCATTTAGTGCCCCAATTATCCACATTCCAACTGAACCAACTTTCGTTAAACTCTTCTGGTCGTGGACGCAGATGTTGGAATAGTTCTCCATTGTGATCATCTTGATCGTTCTTAGAAGATAACACTTCTTGCAACGCAACAATTTTAGATTTATCATCATTAGACAGAGTCAAGTGGTTGTAGCACCAATTTGGCATTTTCAAGTTCTCCAATTACAAGTTTCAATAGAGTTATTATACCCTAAAACATCATATTAGTCAAGCGTATTTTTGATATATTGTACAAGTTCGTCGGCGTCTGGAGTCCCGTGGTCTTCCATTAGTTCATCGAATTTCTCGTCTTTTGCAAGTTGCAATAAGAACATAACCCTTCTTGCATCATCATCACTCATACTGTTTAGCAGCATTTTAAATTCTATTTCATCTAGTGCTACAAGAAAGGAAAGAAAGTCTCTATCCTCATCTTCCAGATGTTTCACGGTTTCGGTACTCGAATCAATACGTCAGGAACTGTGTCAACACCGAAAGAGTCGCATGTGTACTCACCATCAGTGCTGATCCAGTTGTCTCCATCTTTGGTTAGTTCAACAGCCGACATCTCTGCACTATCAAAGTCTTTGATAATTACTAACATAGACTCCGTAGTTAAAGATCTAACTTCAGCTGGATGCAACTGGTTGCTTTTGTTTTTTAGGTTTACTGTCTTCATAAGGGATAATTCCTGCTTGACCTACAAGTTTGTGTGTAATTTTAGGGTATAACTTGCCGAGTTTTTGATCTTTAAGAGCAATCAAAACCTTTGCCTCTTCTGGATGGATACCTTCCAATAAAGAGATAAACAGACTTTCTCTCTTTGTTGGTGTCAGGTCTTTTCTGCAAAAGACATAAAACCTTTTACATTCGTTGAACAGATTCGTTGGGGTCATACCCATTGGTTCAGCTGCTGGTTTAAAAGGTGGCTCTCCTTCTGGAAGAATCATCTTGTAGTCTTCCAAGAATGCATGTGCTGCTATAACTTTCATAAGAAAGTCGTCTTTGTATGAATCAATTTTGCTGGGATCCGTATTGATCTCATCAAGCATCTGTGTAAGGTACTTACGCATATTAAAAATCCTCTATATCATCTAATAATAAACGGCATCTGTTGTCTATCAGATATTGCATGATAGACATTTTGTCGCCCTGTGGACTACTATTTAGATACGCATCTACGATATTATTAGTCACTATTTCTGGAATGTGCTGGAAGTCTACCAGCGTGGAGTTACGATGCCAGTTGCGTCGTTCTGTATCATCACGACAAGCAGCAAAACCTTTTTCGATAAATTCAGAAAGACGTTTAGAACTGACTGTCTTTTGTCTCTCTGCAATCATGAATATATTGTCTTGGCTTAGGATGTTTGGAACACCATCACCTGTATCACCTTTAACAATATGTTCAACCATAAAGTCTTTGATCTCTTGCGTAGTTGCAGTGATATACTTTTTCTGCATAGGCGACCACTGACGTACTTGCGGATAAAGCTGTAGCTGTTTAAAGTCTTTATCAGAGGACAGAATAAGAATCTTCTGTGGCTCTTCAACCAATCCTTGAATGCACTGACGATTACTCTGTAACCATTTAGCCATCACCGCAATAATATCATCTGCTTCTGCTGCTTCAACATGCAGCACTTTGTATGGAAAATACTTGGCAAGATCCTCACGCATCTCGGACAGTGTATCAAAGATCAACTTCCAGTCTAGTGAACTGGCATCACGATTCTTCTTACGACTACCTTTGTAGTGCTCAAAGAATTCCTTGCGCCAGTACTTACGACCATCGCAACAGATGACCATTTCTCCATACTCTGCTCCATACTTTTTCTTGTATGACTTTAGTGTAGACAATGTTACATGTCGAATCAAGTTCTTAACTTCTGCCTCATCACCCTTCAACTCTCGTTGAAAAGATAAGATTGCTGCCAATGCACATTGGCTATAGTCTACCATAATCATTTAAAACGCTCCCAAGATTATACATTCTTCATTCACACGACCATTCGGCACAGCTGGCTTTGTGGTCAATTTCTTAAACGCACCATTTAAGGCACGTTTACCCATAGACAATCCTTTGAAGAATTCTTCTGGTTTACGCAGTGTCATTGTCTTCGACTCTTGGACATCAAATCCAAGCAGCGTCGTACCTTTCACAGCAAGCGCACCACCATCTGCTTTGTACACAGTGACACGACGATACTTCGTATTGTAAATCCACACCTCTGTTGATCCGATGATGTCAACAGGATTGATAGACTTGAGTTTGAAGTCATCAAATGTCTTCATGTACTTCATCTTGGCAACAACCTTAATAGGATTCACCGCACGTTTACGAACGACACGAGTCGCTTTGGCAGACTGAACTTGTTGATTGCAGTCAGCAATAATACTATCAATGAATTCAGCAAACTTCTTCAGCTGACGCTTTGTAAGGCGCTTGTATCCTTCATTGAGTTGTTCGTCTTTACCTGCGATTGCTTCGTGAAGTTCTGCTGACAGTCCAACGTAGAATTCTCCAATTCGTTTCGCAACTGGCGCTGAAACCGAGTTAGATAGAAGAAAGTTCTTCGTTGAGAAAGTTGTTGTCTTTGTCTCACAGAACGCATCGATTTCTCCTTCAATTTCTCCAGCAAGTTCAGATGCCTTTTCGTAGATACGATCTTGGATACTAACTACTGGTGCTGTTGGGGTGGATGAACCTTGAACCTCTTCTGCAATCTTTGCAGCGTTGGCAAGCAGTTCTTTGAGTTTAGTGGTGAACCATTTACTTTCTTTAGTCAACTGGGAAATATCTGTCTGCTCATTTGTCATGAGACGACACAATGACCCAAAAGTCTGGAAAGAATGATCAGACAGTTTCTTCAGCTGTTTGGCAATCTTTGGTTCTTTTTTATTAAAGAATTCCAGTGCGTACAACTTCTGTTCTTTCGAACCAGTGTTTTGTGAGTAGTGTGTTAACGCTCGACCAAGACTGTTTGTAAAGTTATCTTGATCTAACGTTGGCTCGTACGATTTCTGGGACACGAGTAAGGCACGATTGTGTGCCCGTTTTTTTGCATTTAAAGCCATAGGTTCCTAACCTCCATAATATGTATCTATTATACCGCAAATCCCAGAAAAAGTCAACAAGTAAATTAGTAGTACTAAAGTACTACTTTATTACCTTTTCGTAGAGTTCCACAAAGTCCTCGTGGTCTGTGACTTCTTGGGTTAGGTTTTGTTTGTGATACGTCTTTGCAATCTTGGTGATTGTTTTCTTAGGGATCTGCAATTCAGCAGATTGTTCCTTGACGATCTCACGAATCAGATCACGCTCTGCTTCTCCACGTAGCATAGAGTTACTAATCTCTTGGATAGCACCTTGCAGCTGTTTCTTTTGTTCATCGGTTAACATTACCATTTATTTTCCTTTAGTTGAAATTTTCGTTTGGAGAAACATCTGTAGCAATACTGCGGCAGACCAAGTCTCCAGCGTATATCCAATTGAAAGATTGAATAATGTATTAAGTGCCCAGATGAATAAGAATGGGAATAGGATTGCAACGGCGACGATGATAATAATCGCAATGGCAGCACCCCAGCTAGAAAGTTCAGAAATTTTCTTCATAGACCAGCCTCCACGTTACTCACACTGTCCCATCGAAAGGATCTCCACTCTCCGATTTCTGTGTCGAATACTCTACAGGCGCTTGCAGCAGTGCTGGTAGTTTCACCCTCATCTGTACTCTTTGGGCTCTTGTCTGATGGTATTCGACTTTCGACGAGGGTGCATGACATGACGCGTTCACTTCCATCCTTTTTGGTAAAAGTAACACGCACACTTGACTTGATGTTTTCATCTCGGAGTAATCCTAAAGTCCAGTTTTTAAAATCTTGTAATTCTTGGTCATTTCTGAATGCTGTTTGCATTTTTTAATTCCTCATAATGTTTCACTAGTGGCTCAAAAAACTTAATGAACTCTTCCTGATCAAAAAAGTATTCTTGAATGGATGTGTGTTTATCCGCAACGTTTCTTTCCATTGTAAGCATGATATGCTTTGGTGGAAGTGGGATCTCCTTGATGGTCATGGTAACTGTACCTTGTCTACTCGTAATCATATGACTCCTTTAGTTTCATGTTACCATTATACATGATATTTCATTGCAAGACAAATTTGTTTAGAACAGTCTTTGCGTCTGCGCAATTTTCTATCTTAGCTTCGACCAGCAATTCCTCAGCATGCAATTGCAATTCACGTGCATATGCGTCCAGAAGTTCTTGCGCATAGACTTTGTCGTCTTCATCGCTTTGATTATACCAGTCGGACAAGACATGATCATTAGTGTTCAACAGGAAGTACAGATTGTCCCTGTCCCATTCGTTGGTAATATATCCCTTCATACTTGCTCCTTAAAGATTCCAGACCATACTTTCAACTTGTGGAGTTTTTCGTTCTTTGCCGTCATAACTGCAGCTTCAGACACGATGCCACTGTCGATGAGTATATCAATCATACACATCAAGTCGCCAAGTTCTTCTTCCAGATGTTCACGATTCGTCTGACCATTGTGAGTATCGACCATACCAAATCGGAACACCTTGCTGATAGCCTGTGTGACTTCAGCGCATTCCTCCTGCGTAATCAACAGGATTTCTTTATCAATATCATTCATTTCTACCATTACCACTCCTTCTTACCACCAAAACGTTCGTTCCACTCATACCCAGCGTAATACGCTTTGATATCCTCTGCCCTTGTTGCCACGATACGTGGACCAGACTCACCACCAACGCCACCACGATGTGGATCTTGTCGGCGATTATACCAGCTATCGGCAGTGCCACGATCAAAGAACGATCCATGAGTACTGTCGTACGTCACATCAAGAAAAACAAATTCTGTAATATTACTCATCAAACGCTCCACTACGCTTTGCAGCAAACACACCAGACAACATAAAAGCAAATCCAGCTGCAGAGTACAGTAGTATCTCTGTCATGCTCATCGCATTTTCCATACACTTGCCGTCGCAATCAGCGCCAGCAACACCTAAGATAATTAATAAACCGAGAATAATACGTATCGATCCGCTCATCATAACAACCTCCTTATTTGAATACGATCAGAGCCAACAGGATACTGTTGAAGAAAAACCCAACAGCGTTTGACACAATGTACAACATATCTTTCTGAACGATTGCTCTAAACAAGAACAACATCAAACCAGACCAGATAAGAACAACCATACTAAAGGGTGGAACCTTGTCTGAGTAACCCATAATAACCCCAAGAGTCGTGGGGAGTGTAGCACCATGAATCAGAATCATTCCAATCCAACCAGAGATGCCACCCAACTTTTCTACTAACGTCTTTTCTTTGACTTTTCTCATATTTTTATTTTCTCTTTCACTTTTCATACTACTATTATACATCAGAGTTTGCAAAAAGTCAACAAGTATTTTATGGTGTAAAATCAACAACTTACAAATGTGAAAAACCCCACATATAGTGGGGTCTTTATAGTGTATTACTTTTGGTTTAGTTATACCACCAGCAGAAGCGCCTCTGCACATTCACAAATCCATCTGCACGCAGACTCATCATCGGCTAGCCCATCTGCTGCCTTAACATCTGCAATCTCCTTAACCAAGAAATCAAATTCTTCTTTGTTAAGTTCTCCAGATTTGTACTGTGCTTGAACTGTAATAAGTTCTCTGGCAAGATCTGCCACTACACCAGTCTCACCATTCACACATTCTTTAAGTTCGTTTAATATTTGATCTAAGTTCATCTTCCACTCCATGCTTTTACAATGACATCCACTCTTGTGGTGCTTACCTTTAAGACAGATTCACAAAACTTTTCGTTCTTGGACGCATGTGCTTTCGCCAGCGCTTCTTCTAAACTTTTAGCAGATTCTGCCTGTGGATCATCACGTAACTCTGAATAGACTTTCATCTTTTCAACAGCACGATTAAGATCTTTCCAGTCTTTGTCTTGACATGTTGTCTTGCTTATTGCGATTTTCACATCAACCAAATGGTCGAACATAACAGGATCGTGATCTATCGGTAGGATAAATGCACATGCTGATAAACTAATCGCTATAAGGGCTGTTAGTATATTTCTCATAACATTAATTTGCCAAAGGGTTGTCTAGCGCACGTTGAATCTTTTTGTCAACACCTTGATTGGTCTCTTTGATAGCAAGATCTAGTTCTTTACGTGTCTGACGAAGTTCAGTTTGCACGTCTTTCACAGAGATGTCTGTATCACGTTGGCTTTGTTTAGTGCTACGCTCAACAGAATCAACTACACTCTGTAGACTACGAATATCAGTTTTTAAGTCGTTCTTAATATTATTGGTATACTCAGTAGTTTGAGCAACCATTTCTTTTGTGGCAGTCATATCTTTATTTATGACGTCCAAACGCTTGTCGAAATCAGATAAGTCAGGCGCAACGTACGACTGTATCTGCGCCTTCATATCTTGATAGTCTTTATAAACTTCAAACGCACCGTATAGACCACCAAGGACAGTTGAAATAATAGTCCCCGCAATCATCATCTTTGCTGGGGTAAACTTAACCCCACCTACGGCAATAACCGTATTTGCGTCTGTCAATTCTTCCAGCTTGTCTACTTTGTCGTCTAAATTAGACATAATATCTCCTTATTTGTCTTTCTTGCTAGCACTATAAGCATTTGCACCAAAGAATGCAGCAACCAATGCAGAGATAGCCACAAAGTAAGTTGGAGCAATATCACCAATAATACCTGCAGCTTTGTCTAAACCAAGTGCGGAGGTGAACATGATAGTTGTTGGGTACAATAACATACCAAACAAAGCAAACCATGTCATCTTACGCATAGCATCACGTTGAGCATCTGCGTCTTCTAATTCTTTACGTTTGAACTCTAAATGTAGTTTTAGTTCTGCTGCGGAGATATGTCCATCACCATTGGCATCTGCGCCTTCTAGCCCCGCACCTGCTTCAACTGTTAGATTTTTGTTTTCTTCTGCCATCTTTGTTTCCTAGTTTGTTATTGTTTGAATTAAGAGTATTTAAGAAATGCTATTGTAATGAATATTGCTGATACTATCAACAAAGCTCCAATAACAGTATAGAAACTATACATGAAGATATTCAAAATTCTTTTTTTTCTTGCGTACTTTAATTTTCGTTCTTGTAGTTCTTCCTCGTCACGACTTCGTTTCATCTCTGCTTGAAATCTCACCCAATCATCCCACATCCCACCACGCCCTTGGTAGATCATCATCTCTTTTAACTCAGCTTCTTTAGCATTGAGTTGTTCAAACGCCATAAAAGCAGCAATATCACTTTTGTATCCGTGTTGATGCGCTTTCTTTGCAATTTCTGATTTTAAACCAAAATACTTTGCCAACGCTTCACCTGCGTCATAGATTTCTCTACCATTTGCCAGTGTTTGTTTAATCACATCGAATGCAGCGTTAGCAGCTGCGAGTTCAACGAGCATAATTAGTTCCTAACATATTGAGCGTCAACCATATCTGCGTGTAGTCTGTCAGATCCCCCAAACAATCTACCACCAAGAAAACGGTTGTCTACGTTCTTTTGATTATTATAAACAGTATATGGTTGATAACCACCAGCGTCAATTAATGCTACTGTTCCATATGCATCAAAACCTTTAGTGAATCCCATTGCTGCGATCACTACTCCTTGTACAGCCACTTGCTGTTCCATGTTAGCAGCATCACCCATTTTATTGGCTAACTGCTTGCCTTCCTCGACTGCTTTAGTTTTAGCTGCAGCTACTCTTCTTTCTTGGAGTTCTTGTCGAGTTGTTTTTGGTTGTTCTTTTTTATCTCCACCAGATTGCGCAGTCTGTGTAGCAGGTGTGCCACTGCCACCTTCTGAAGTGCTTGGCGGAGAATCATCTGGACCATCCTTGTTTTCGTTTTTAGCTTCTTCTGTTTTAGCTTCCTGTTTCTGTTCAACTGCTGCTACTGTGGCAGGAGCATCTGGAGAGTTTTGGCTTGCCTGAGGTCTAGTGAGTTGCACAGCAGCAGCTGGCGCTGCAGCAGTATTAGTCGAAGCTACTGGTGTAGAAATCACTTTATCAACGTTCGAGTCACCAGTGGCAGAAACTGTAGTTGAAACAGTACCATCAGAACTGATAGATGTTGATGGAGCAGATGTACTTACTACATTGTTAACAGAAGATGACTGAGATATATTTTCTGCTTCACTCGTCGCTGCAGCTGCTTGTTGTTCTAACAGTGCTGCAGTTGCATATGCTACAGCGTAGTTGGGGCAACTTGTAGAGTATAATGAATCAATTGTGCACTGAAGGCTCAGATATGCCTCAGCGTATCCGTAGCACGTGGTAGAATATAAAGCATCTATTGAACATTGATAGTCCAAATAAGCAGCAGCATAACCTGGACAACTTACATCATATAGAGTATTTTGTGAACACTGAAGATCAGTATAAGCAACGGCATAACCAGTGCATACAGATGAGTACAACGGATTGATAGCACATTGTTGCGTAGTATACGCTGCTTGGTAACCAGAACAGGACACGTCAAACAATGGATCTATTTCACACATGGCTGCGCCATATCCTGCGCACTTCATTGAAGACAGCGGATTAATAGTACACTGGTCAACAACCAGATCTAATGTTTGCCCTGTTGTTATTTGTGTCAACCCAGGAATTGTAAAGTCACCTAGTACTGAACCTTGTTGAATTACAGTAAACTCTCCTGCAGCTGCATTACCAATAGTACCAATAGCTGGAGAATTCCATCCTACTATTGCACCAGTCCAGCGCATATCAATGTTACCAGTATTATCAATCTTTAACTCAAAATCAAATTGATTTGTAGGTAATCCAAGACGCTCAACACCATACCATCCGTAAGTCATACTACTGGCGTCACCCAATGAATAATGATTCGAACCAGTAGAACCATATAAATCAGTCTGCAGTGGAAGAATACTATAATTGTATGCTGCTGGTGTATTCTGATCTATCGTTATACCATTACAGCAGAAAGTATTATTAGATGGAAACCCTTGAACTGGATCACCAAACTGAACAGCACCATTACTGTACATGGTACTGTTCGTAAAGTTTTGATTATAGAATGGAAATGTAAATTGCAGTGGGACATTCGCCCAGCCATCATCATAAAGTTGATACGGCGACGCTGCAGTATTATTGTTTATGTACTGCAGCGGTTGTGGATTTGCTATTATACTTAAAGATAATGGACTTCCTGGAATAGGAATGTTGACAACCTGTGGCATTGATGTCTGTGCATGTGCCCAGCCAGTCATCAATATCAATGCCATCAGGAAGTTTTTCATTTGTTATCGCAGACTCTTGCTATAACAATAGGATCAGAACCAGAATACTCAGAGCACCCTTGACGAAAGGTATTGGCAGCTGGTTTTAAATCAGACTGCCCCTCCTTGTCAACTGGTGTTGAGGTTGGTTTTGGTTCGGCTAGACTTATGCTAGGTTCTATAATGTAATCTTCTTCTTTGACACGTCCACGTTTGATCCAGATGTCTTTAGCTTGTTGACCAATTTTACCCATAACTGGGCATGGTGTACCTGCGTCAATCATTGATTGGAATACACGTTCGTCTTGGCAGAGAGTAGCAACTGCTGCTACCTTCATACCCATGTCATATAGATTTTTGGAGAGTTTGATGCGTTCGCAATTCATATCACGAACTGTTCCACCCATTGAAATACCAAGAATTTGAGTTTGCACTGCGCCTGAAGCGGCTGTGGCGCAAACGTCATTATTGATAACTGTAATAGCAGGTGCTACTGCAGTTGGTGGTGGGGATTTTACTGTAGTGGTACTGTTGCTAGTACTGTCAGTTGTGCTGTTGCTTGTCGATTCAGTCACAATGGCGTCAGCCATTGCAGAAGATGTAGCCATTACAAAGAGAAGCACAGCAAGTGCCTTCTTTGCCATCTCGGTTCCTTAGGTTATTATTCTATTTTTCGTCTTTTATAATAAAGGGAGCATCCCTCTGGGTTTCTTCTATATCGTGTTCTATAGTATTTATCCCAACAGGTTTTTCAGCGATGCCGTCAACTTTAGATAAGAATGAGTTTGTTTTACTTGTTTTGATATTTTCCATATCAGACAAAAACCTACCCATCTTTCTTTTATTCTTTTCGTATAGCTCAGGTTCCCAGTCTTTGTCTAATTGTATATCGTCTACACTGGGAATTTCTTTAGCAGAATCTTGTATTTGTTCTACTTGTTCTTCGGTTAATGCACCATCATCAGCTTCATATGCTGGTTCAGGATCAGGTTCGCTTTCCTTTGGTGTTTCTGTAGTCAAAGGTGGTTCTACACGCTCAATCACTTTTTCAATAACTTTCGGTCTATTGTTTTTTAAACTCCAGTTTGCTGCAATTAACAAAAGAACTGCTAGTGGATCAAACACAAAGACAATCATCATAATCACGATACGGACAGCAGATTCCAATAATGATTGGTCTGGGCTGTCGCCATAAATCAAAGCAGCGATGTACTTTAATGGTCCAACTTCTGCTTCGATCTTGCGCATCTCCATGGAGTACGGCGCTCTTTCTTCACGGAGTTGTGTAACTTTATCCTGACTTTCTTCAATCTGATTCAGAATAGATGTTCGTTCTTCTTTTTGACCCTCACGTGCCTTGACACCCTTTGAAACCGCACCAAGTTCATTGTATCTGTCAATTTGGTCGTTTAGGATTGTTAAGTCTTTTCGGTATTGAGTGATAACATCTTGCTCAATAGAGATGCGCTCATCTAGAATCTGCACCTTTGCAGCTGCATCACCAGTAGGAATGGCTTGATCCAAGTGTGCTTTGGACAGATATCCAAAGATACCCATTGAGGTTAATACCATTAGTATAATCAATGCCGCGACAAAATATGCCTTCATCAGCTTTGGAATTTCATTCCATGAACGGTACAACCATGATGCCACTACTAGCTTGGACGCTTCCAACAAAGATCCCATGATCATAATAGGAACTACTGCTGCAGCAAAGATTGCGACTAGTCCTGCAATGGCATACCAAGCTGCCACTACTGATAGAGAAATTGCTGTTACGAATAGTATAAATGTCATATTTTACCTTTGATATGAGAACCATGGACTCGGACAGATATCTGTCCATTGTAGTAGTCGTCTGATTCTAATACCCTTTTTGAGAATTGCTCCCGTGCTTCAATATAGGAACACTCTGCTTTGGATTTACAATAGAATAAAATCTCTCGGTGAAATGATTCCTTACCGAGAGACTCTACATCTCTATTTAGGTCAATACTAGACCCATAGTAGTCAAGCCAGTCAGAGTCGATCTGCTTCTTGATCTTTTTCTTCTTTTTCGTTCCATTCTTTAGAACCACAGTTTTGTAAGTGGTTCTTGAGAACTTGGATAGTTTTTTGCCGATGTACATACGACTGTTGGCTTTGTTCAAAATCAAATAAACAAAGCCAACACAATCTTCAGGAAGACTCTCTACAATAGAGTCTTGATAATACCAAGTCATTAAACAGTTCCATAGTTATTCACTACGACTATTTATTACTCGTCTTCAAAGTCCTCATCATCATCTTCGTAAATGTCACCACCGCAGCATGGACAGAATACCACATCTGCTGAATTGTGCTCATTTCCTCGTAAAACTACTTTGCCAAGTGCTCCACAACTTTCACACTCAAACTGTCTTGTTAGTGACATTAATTACCACTCCCCAATGTTTGATTTAACTGCTTCATGCTTTACCCCAAACATCATCCCATGTACCTTTGAGAGCACCCTTTGCGTAGTCAGTCACACGATTCTCAAAGAAGTTACCGTGAACTGGTGCGTTGATCATCTCTTCAACCCATGGAAGTGGATTCTTTTTAATTTTAAAGATGCCTTTCATACCCAAAGAGATCAGTCTACGATCTGCAATGTAACGAATATACGTTTTGACATCTTCAGCTGTAAGATCACGCATTGGGCTACCGTTAAATGATAGATCAATAAACTTGTCTTCCAGTTCCACCATCTTTTCAGCAATAGTGTAAATCTTACCCTTCAACTCATCATTCCAGATTTCGTTGTTCTCTTTGATATACTCTTTGAACAACTTGATCATATTCTCAGCATGCATTGTTTCGTCAACAATAGACCAAGTAACGATCTGACCCATACCTTTCATCAATCCATGACGTGGAAAGTTCAACAACATGATAAATGAGGAGAACAATTGCATACCTTCAGTAAAGGCAGAGAACACAGCAATATGTTCAGCAGTTGATTGTTTCGTGCCATTGTTGCTGCTTAGCTCAAGTACATAATCGTGCTTCTCACGCATCTCAACATACTCCAAGAAGTCAGAGTACGTAGACTCTGGCATACCAAGAGTTTCAATCAGGTGAGAGTACGCAGCGATGTGTAGTGCTTCACGAGCAGCAAAGCCCATTAACATCATACGGATCTCAGGCTGAGGAAAGTGTGGTAGATAGTTATTAACATAACCACCTGCAACGTCAATATCACCTTGTGTAAAGAAACGAAAGATGTTCGTAAGGAACTGTTTCTCTTCGTTCGTTAAAGTTTTCTTCCATTGCTTAACGTCTTCAGCCATCGGCACTTCTGTATGTAACCAATGTGATTGCTCATGTGCTAACCATGCATCATATGCCCATGGGTAGTTGAAGGGTTTGAAGTAGCTACGGTCGTCTGTTAGTGATGTTTTTTCTTTTTTTACCATTTTTTCTTATCCTTTAGCCTTCGCAGGCTAGACAAACTGAGTCGTCACCTGTTAGTGCAGTTAAATCAATCTCTTTAATAATTTCTCGTTCGATACGTTTCGAAACTTTGTCAGCCTTTGCAATCTTATCGCTACGACAGTAGTACATAGTCTTCAATCCAGCTTTCCATGCTTGGAAGTGAACAGCGTGGATGTACTTAATGTGACTGTCTGGTCTAAAGAACACATTCAATGACTGTGCTTGATCGATATGTTCTTGACGATCCGCCGCATGCTGAATAACCCACCTTTGGTCGATTTCCATACTCGTCTTGAATACATCTCGAGTCCAATCATCAAGCCAATCCAAATGCTGACATGAACCATCATTAGCAATAACACTACGCCAAACGTCATCTGCCCATCCTTCTGGCTTACCTTCTGCAGCTTTCTGGATAACTGCATCTAGAAATTTATTCTTATTTAGGTGAGAACCTGATAGAGTGTCTTGGCGATAAGCATTGGCACGATAAGGTTCAATACTAGGACTAGTGTTGCCCATAAGAATGGAAGAAGAAGCATTGGGAGCAATAGCCATAAGATGACTAAACCGATTCCCAGTACCCACTGCATCCAACGCTTCACCACGTTCAGATCCAAGTTTCTTATTAGCTGCATCTAGTTTCTTTCTGATATTCTCGAACATCTGTTTGTTTGCACCAACAGCCATTGAAGATTCCCACGGAAGATTTACTTTCTGCAGGTATGCATGGAAACCCAGCGCACCGATACCGATCGAACGCTCACGCATTGCAGAGTACTTGGCACGTTTAATTTCTTTTGGTGCATGGTCGATAAAGTATTGAAGTACGTTGTCCAACATTTCGGCAACATCCTTCAAGAAGTTCTTATCGTCTTTCCAGTCATCATAGTATTCTAGATTCAAAGAAGACAAACAGCATACCGCAGTACGTTTCTCGTTGGTTGGTAGAATGATTTCTGAGCATAGATTTGATTGGTGAATCTTTAATCCAAGTGCTTTCAAGTGCGCTGGCATCTTACGGTTTGACTCATCAATAAAGTGAAGGTAAGGTTCGCCAGTCATCATACGCATTTCAAGAATACGTTGCCATAATTCTCTGGCAGATAAAGTTTCACGGATCTCGTTCGATGCTGGATCTACTAGATTCCAAGAGTCATCGAAGTCAAAATCAATCATAGACTTTTCCACCAACTCCATGAATGCGTCTGGAATATTAATACCGTGGTGTAGATTTAGGCAACGCATGTTCTGGTCGCCAGTACCCTTACGCATTTCTAAAAAGCTGATAATATCTGGATGATCGATAGACAGGTAAGCAGCATAACTTCCACGACGAGTGCTACCCTGCTTATATGCCAATGAAGAAGCATCATACGTCTTTAAATGGGGCATAACACCAGTTGACTTATCTGAAGCTGACCGAATGCCAAAACCGATACCAACACCACCACCCATCATAGACAACCAGCTTGTTTCACTAAAGTTGTCAACTAATCCCTCAGCCGTATCTTCAATATAGTTGAGGAAACATGAAATGGGTAGACCACGCTTTGATCGACCAAAGGAAAGAATTGGAGTTGCATACGACAACCAATGCTTCGAGGCATATTCGTACAGACGCTGTGCATGTTTATCATCAGTACCAAACTGACGACTCACAAACGCAAATCTTTCTTGAGGACTAACTTCATCATCTTTCATGTAACTTTCTTTAAGTCTAATTCTACCCAGTTCATCAAATAAACTATCACGGGAATAGTCTACCTTTATGCCATGTATGACATCATCCATCTTATGCTTCTCCAAAAAAATATTATTATTCTACGAATTCGTTAGCCATTGGGAATACTTCAGCAATCACTTTGGCACACTCACGTGCGATTTCCATATGCTCTTTCTGAGTACCATTTGAAGCACGCAACTGGATATAATGAATCCAACTGCGAATAGTACCATTCATATACATACGAGATACTGTCAACCCTTCTGGTAAAACTGCCCTTGCCTGTTCCTTTGCGATACCTTTTATAATAGCCCACTCATATGCATTGCGTGCCTCGTTAATAACTCGCTGTTGCATTTGTTCCCAACCATAAGCTAACTGACGTCCTTCGTCTGTGTCTAAATCAATCTCAACTGAATTTTGTCGATTCTTAGTGTCCTGGAGTCGTGCCTCACGCAACACAAAATCTAAATCTTTTGTGGGATCAGCATAACGCTGAGAAAATTCTTGAAATGAGAAAGAACGATGACGCAAGATCTGTCTGGCGATATCACGTGTTGTATCAATTTCCATGCATGCGCTTACCATTTCTAATGGTGACCAATGTGCATGCTTGGTCAAATAACGAATTAACTTCTCTGATGTGTCTGTATTAAATTGATTGCTTGGATTACTAACTCTGGCGCAGAAGGCAATTAACTCCTGCACATCCATAATACCCTCATTATACATTTCACGAGACGGTTTACTATAACTAATCAGTTTCACTTTCATATTTTCTTCCATATACTAAATTTCAAGTTGGCTTCTATTCCACTGTGGGTGTTTGTATTTATCGTTTCTAAAATCTCTGCCGATGAGATACCGTTTTGAACCATCTCATTAATGTCTTTGTAAGGGATAGTATCGGGAAACATACATACATTATACCCTGCTTTGATGTTCTTGTCAAGCAGTTTTGTTATTTCTTTACTTCTTGGCTCGTTGTCCATTACCAACGTTGCATTAGTAAGAAGCTGACGAACAGTAGGGGTATCAAAACTTGCTCCTGACACAGCAATTGCATTTGGTAGGAATAACGAATCAATTGGTCCTTCCACCACATATATGCGTTTGCTAAAATCCAAACGATCGAGTCCATAAATCTTCTCCTGTGTTTCATCTACCTTAATGGTATAATATTTTGGCTCTTCTTTACCAAATGCTCTGGCTTGAAACGCGAAACATTTTCCAGCAGCAGTAAAGAAAGGTATAATCAATCTAGGATGATCACCTTCAATTGGCTCTTGGAACTTTGGCGACACCGTATTGGTGAATGCCTTAAACTTGGGTGCAAAGTATAACAGATACCATTTGTCTTTTGGTATTTTTCTACTTATCAGATATTGTACAGCAGGGTGAGTTTCTTTTAAAGTATCCATACATTGTAATGGATCCAGAATGTCATCCGTTAATAGATGTTCTACTGAGTTTTGCTTGGGGAGTTCCACAGTCTTGTGGGAGTTGTGCTTGGACGCGCCACCTTTGTAACGTTCCATGACATATTGATCATACAATCCTGCATCTACATACTTGATGAGATTACCAAGATTGGTACTATAATTACAGTTATGACACTTGACAAACAGATCAGACTTGGCACGGTAGATATACCCACGCGCTTTGACTTTATTGCTAGAACTATCGCCGCATACTGGGCAACTGTAGTTCCAGAGATAATCGTTTTTCTGTTTGAAGTTTCTTAGGCGAGACCCTAAGATGTTTGCATACTTGGCATCAATAAAAAGCATAATATCCCCACAATAGAGGATAATTATACCTTATTAAATCTTACAAGGCAAGTTTTATGTTAAGATACTTGGCATCTTTGCAATTATGAATCCGAATGCACCAGCTGCACCCAGAACCCACCAACGCCAATTTTCAAGAACTGTTAGACGGTTTGAAAGATTACCAATATCTTTTTGAAGTTCTTTTTGAATCTCTTCGTGTTGCTTGGTAGAGTTAAACTGTGCTTGCTGCATCTTTAACTCAATACGATCTTCCATATCATCAATCTTGTCCATCATCTCACGATGTTGTGTAGTTATACGAGAGTGTAACTCTTTGATGTCTTCTGATTTAGCATCAGCAACTTTTTCTAAATTAGCAAGACGTTGTTCATGGACAGCCAGAATCTTACCAATGTCATTACTGACTTGGGCAATTTTCTCAATAGACATGTCTAACTTCGCGACAACATTCTTGAGAACTTCAACTTCAGATTCTAACGCCATTTTATTTCTTCTCGTCTTTTGGTTCGTAATACTGCTTGTATTGGATGATAATATTTCTTTGTGTGTTCACAAAGTTTCTAATATCAGCCATCGTAATCGCCAATCTTTGGTAACCATCTGATGTCATGGCAAGGATAACAACATCCTTACCTTCATCTTTTAACTTAGCAAAAACTTCATCTACATTTTCTGGTGTAACAACAACCCACTCAATTGGTTTAATATTGAGTGGTTCTGGTAATATAATATCGAGTGGAGTCTTTTCTAATGGCTTAGAAACTACCTCAATAGGTTTAACCTTACTGCCAAATAGGTCAAAGCTAGCACATCCACTAAGGCTAGTTAATAACAGGAACGTAGCTAGGATTTGCCAAAGACGGACACTCTTTGTTAATTTCACTTGGTTTAGTTGCATTTTTCTCTTTTTCTGTCAAAGGCGCACCACTTGCTATCTCTAAACATCTCATAGCGTTTATGGTGCCAGTGTTAATTGCTCTTTCAATAGACTTTGGCTTTGCTGCCGCCATTGCACTAAAGTTTCTTGACTCACCATTTGCAGAGGTTGTGAATCTATCAGTCAAACTCTGTAAATCTTTATTCTGTTTCTTAATAGTATCACTTAATTCTGAATTAAGTTTACTAATCTGTCTTTGCTCAGCCTGAATCATAGCAATCGTTTCTTGCTGTTGTTCAACTGCAGCAAACATTTTCTTCTCGTTTTCTTGACTAACTGCAAGATTCGCTCGAAGACCTGTAACATACCAAAGACCAAATGCAATCACAAGCACTATTACTAGAGCAACGACTGCTTTGATTACAGCACCTATTGGAAACATTAAGCCACCTTTACACCACGTCTGTTTAAATACTTCTTTACGTCTTTCTTTTTAACCACTGGTTCATTGGTAGAAACTGCAGCACCAGTAGAATTAACTGGAGCATCTTCTTCAACCTCAATGAATTTCTTAACAGCAAGTTCTTCTTCTGCTAAGATAACACCATTGTCAAGGACTTCCATAATTTGTATATAACGATTTTCCATCAAAGAAGTTGTGCGCTTGTTACCTTCGTAGTACTCTTTAACTAGGAACAACGCAGCAACCAAACTCTTTAGCTTGCTTTCTCCACCTGGAAGTTTGTTAATGATCTTCTTCATATTGAACGTTAGACGATTCAAATACGAGTATGCATCCTTTTCTTCAGTAGTTTTTAGACTACTGGCTTTCTTAAGGTTCTTACCCTTGGCATCAATGATACCTAGCTTAAACGCTTTGGTATCCTCGAAGTTCTTTACCATCATGGAAAGAACTCGGTATGCAATTAAATTGTCTACTATACGACTCATTAAAGTTTCCTTAGTGTAGATATAATTCTCTCGTCTAACTTAATATCAGATAAAACAATACCATACTCTGCTATGTCTTCTGGCATTCTTTCAAGATAAACTAAAAACGTCACCAAGATATGCCAATTCAAAGGATCTATTTTATGAAATAACATCCTTGTTGTTGATAATCCAAAGATGTTATACAAAACAATAATGTGATTAAGAATCAATCGTTCTCTTAACTCAACATCGTTCCTGTACCTAGAGAATAACTTCTTAAGGTACAGGAATCTCTTAACATCTTCTTCAAACTCAGTAAGACTATGACACTGTGGGTTATCATAGTTGTGCATCGCATAAACTAGAAAGTTCTCATTTGTCAGCTTTTCTTGAATCACAAGTTTCACTCTCTAATAATATTTCAAGTGCCATAAAGGCACTACTAATTTATGCTACAGTTGCGCCATAAACGCTCAGGATATACCATGCACTGTTCACGAAAATCAAACGAACTGTATCACCAACATCAGCCATAGTGATGTTGGTGTATCCTGCAGTTGAGGATGGTGCAACAACTGCATCACCACCATCAGTAATAAACACAATAGTTTTCTCTTGTCCTTGAACACCATCACCAAGTGATAGAGTGGCAGAACCGCTAGTAGTAACGTAAGTAATAGCTGAGGTTGCGTTAACAACCAGTGAGCCAGCACCAGCCAATGATTGTGGTGTTGCGCTTAGACGTAAGAAACCAGCAGAGATTGCTAGGTTACCAGCAACGTCCAGCTTTTCAGATGGAGTCGAAGAACCAATACCAACTTTATCATTACCAGCATCGGTATAGATTAAGTTAGCATCATTGTCGCCTTCGATACGTGTGTCTTGATCAGCACCGTTTTCGTTGATAACTACAGGGGAATTTAAGTTAGCTAAAAGGTTAGCAATTGTTAGCTTCTTGTTTGATCCACCTTGTACGATGTTCAACAAGTCAGCTGATGCAGCAGAGGTTGCTGCGGTTAATTCTGAAATCTTTTGGTCTGCCATTTGGCTCTCCTATTAAAATATAGATTGATGGGGTTTGTTACAACCCCATCTCGTTCTAGGTTTACTATCTATTACGCTTCAGTTAGTGTAGCAGCAGTAGATGTTACAGTTGTTGCGCCAGTTGCGGAAATCGCACAACGATACAAGTTTCCATCTAGACCAGTGTTGTCACTGATTGCTAGTGTAGCTGTGGTTTCGCCAGAGTAGACTCCACCTGTAGCAGCAGCATAACTTGAACCAGCATCAGCAGAAACTGACCATGCGAATGTCAATGCGCCACCAGTTGGAACTGTAGTAGCTGCAACAGAGAATGTCACTGCTGCGCCAGTTGCGCTTGAATCATTGGCTGGTTGTGTACCGATAACAATGTTCAGATCTTGGATCTTAACGTCTTCTAAGTCACCAGTCACAGAACCCATAGCAACTAAAGTTTCCATGAATACACGACCTGCACGACCACCAGTACCTTCAGTACGTAGTATCCAACCAGCGTGTGCTGGTGCAGTGCCTTGTGAACGCTCTGCGCCCATTTCTGCAGTGTCAACACCGAATGTTAAGGCTTTTTCTGCAGTATTTAGAAACTTTGGTTTACCATCAGCTTCATCTGTTTTTGTCCATAGTGCCATTTTTATATCTCCTTGAGTATTACTCTTATTTAGTTATTTGAATTTGATTGGTTGACGATTCTGTAGCGCACCAGATTTGGCTCCTGCAGGTCTTCCAGGTTTCTTTGCGGCTGGCTTCTTTGCCGATGGTTCATCATCCCCTTCAGGATCTTTATATGATGTACCATATGATCCTTTATTGACATACTTGCCATCCTTGGATTCATATTCTTTGATAAAGTCTTTGTATGATACTTTAACTTCGTCCTCTTCAATTTCTTCGTTACTCATCTGACGAATTGCGCGCCCAATCGATTTATTATGAGCAACACCAGTCTTATGTTGTGGTTCTGGATCTGGAACTGATGTTCCACCCTGAACTTTAAACCTTGCACCACGTGATGCATCCATGTTCTTGCGCTTAATGGCGTTTTCTTTGTTGCGCTCATCTAGCGATTCACTCATTTCGCTTGCCATGTAGTCGTGAGCAGTTTGCATATAATCTGTAGCCAGAGTGATCTTTGACTGTACCCACTCAGGTAAGTTAGTATCTGGTTCAAACATGTTCATGAGATTTTCACTGTTACGAATGGTGGTCTTTAACTGGCTCATAGCCATATCACCTTCATAATCATACTCACGTTCATCTTTTTCTTCGTTAGCCATTTTCTTCATACTTTGCATAGCTTTACCAGCTATGTTAGCAACCTTGCCTACTGGGTTTTTCTTTTTATCCGCAGAAGTAGATTTCTTCCAGTCGCCGACATGCTTGAAGGAAATAACCTTACCAGCTTTGTCTCTAGTCACAGTAGTTTCTGCTTCATCCACAGCTTCTTTTTTCATATCATCTGCTTGTAGTTTAGCAGCAATAGCCATTTCACGTTTCTTTTCGTCTGACTTACCTTTAAATTGTGGGGCATCAGATCCTTTAAAGTCCTTGATGACATCACCCATCTTAGCCTTAGCCAGATTAATGCCTTCTTTGACTTCAGCTTCTTTATCGCCGAAATTCATAGCGATACGTTTAGCTT
>TARA_R110000796_G_scaffold162592_2_pt1 | contig 24596 bp, 10 predicted proteins | sample TARA_R110000796 | Tara Oceans TARA_R110000796 (sample SAMEA4397815) | marine metagenome | biome: Polar Biome; feature: [SRF] surface water layer (ENVO:00010504); material: water (ENVO:00002006), including particulate matter (ENVO:01000060) such as... | depth 5 m
GATCCTTCAGAGCTTAGGACAGCTATAGAATTAGGGGTCAATTAACTCATGTAAAATGGAATAGTAACTTTTGGAGGTGTTTTAACTATCACTGAGTAATGGTTAAGCTTTTTCAGCCGCATACATGGCTGCACCAACAATGCCTGAATTGTTCAGCTTAGCCGATACAGAGTAGGGAGTATTGATTTTAATATGCTTTTCGAACTTATGGATTTTCTTACTCAAGCCGCCTCCAATAATAATGTGGTCTGGTGAGCAGATTCTTTGAATATGTTTCAAGAAAAAATTAAAGCGTTTTCCGTATTCTTTAAAGCTTAATTCCTCTCTGGTTTTGGCCGACCCAGCGGCATAATGTTCAATCACATTCCCATCACGGCCGTAGATTCGTCCTAACTCAAAATTGGGAATGAGCTGTCCATTGTAGAAAACACCACTACCTAGGCCTGTTCCAATGGTAACTACAATAACTAAACCCGAAAGTCCTTTTCCTGCACCAAATCGCATTTCTGCTATTGCTGCTGCATCTGCATCATTAATTACGGTGAATTTTAATCCATCGCAATGTTTGCTTAAGGTTTCGTCTATTTGAGTACCCACCCAAGAATCGTCTAGGTTGCTACTGTATATGGCTTTTCCATTAATCACTACTGTTGGAAAAGCACAGCCAACTTTCCCTTCCCATTCAAAATGGTCTTTTAGCTTTTTGACCGTTTTGGCCAAGGCTTCAGGAGTAGAAGGTTGTGGCGTGTCTAGCCTGTACCTTTCAGAAACCATTTCTCCAGTTAGTGCATCTACAATAGCACCTTTAATTCCAGTGCCACCAATGTCAATTCCTAAAACTTGCATATTCTTTAATGGGTAATAGGGGTGAAGATATTTAGATAAATCAGGCTCTGCAACAATTAATAACTTCTACTGGAAATCAGATCAAAGATGGAGGTAATAGTCCTTGAGTAGGTTGATAAATTGATCGGTGTATCCGCCACTCTCTTCTTTGATAATGAAGGTTTCAGCAATTTCTAACTCAGGTTTTATTTGCGAAAACGATTTTACCCTTCTAAAAATAGGTTTGTCTCTTTGATTATGAATTTTAATATCAGCTACTACATAAAAACCCCTCTCTTGCATTTTTTGACTGAATAAACCCATTTCATACTCAGGATAAAGAACTGAAGCGATACCTTTTTCAGGATGAATAAGTCTGGAAATACTGGTAGCCAAATCTTCGAATGATAGATTGAAATTATGGATGGCTTTGTTCTTTTGGCTATTACTACCTAACTGGTTGTCTTGAAAAAATGGAGGATTACAAATAATTTGATCGTAGAGGCAGTTTGGCTGGAATTCAAGAAGGTCAGTATGAATTACCGACAAACGATTGGGCCAAGGAGAGCTTTCAAAGTTAGTTTTTGCCTGTTGAAAGGCAGTTCTGTCAATTTCGATGGCATCAATACAAGCTTCGGTTTGTTGGGCTTTCATTAGCGCCAAAAGTCCAGTGCCGGTTCCAATATCCAGAATTCGTGAGGGCTTGAATGAATTTGGAGTTAAATTGAGAGCACCAAACAAACAGCCCTCAGTGGTTACTTTCATTCCGCAATTGCCTTGTTCAATCCTGAACTGCTTAAATTGAAAGAAGGAATTGGCCATTGTGAAGTTTAGATTTACGAGTTGGGAATTATCAATTCTTAATACTCATGTAAAGCATAGTCCTTTCGTTTAAAAATCGTTGATGCCGTTTTCAAATTCGGTATCAGCTTTTAAACCATTACCCAAAGCTGCTTCTACCGCTAATTCGTCACATCTTTCGTTTTCAGGAATACCAGCATGCCCTTTCACCCATTGAAAAGTAACCCTGTGCTTTTTATACACTTCAGCAAAACGCAGCCAAAGATCTTTGTTTTTCTTTCCTTTAAAGCCTTTTTTAATCCAGCCCCAAAGCCAGCCTTTTTCGACAGAGTCGATTACATATTTGGAATCGGAATAAACGGTTACGGGAGCGTTGGCTACATTAATGGCTTCTAAGCCCATGATTACAGCCAGTAACTCCATGCGGTTATTGGTGGTTTTTCTAAAGCCTTCTGACAGTTCTTTTCGGTGTTCTTTGTATTTAAGTACTGTGCCGTAGCCTCCAGGGCCAGGGTTTCCACGAGAAGAACCGTCAGTATAGATAATGATCATAGGTTAATAATGTTGTCTTTGAATAGTTTGATGGCGATAGACAAAAGAATAATGCCGAATACTTTTTGCAAAACACTAATTCCGCCAGCACCAATCTTTTTCTCTAACCAGTTGGTAGACTTCAATACTAAGTAAACAAAGGCCAAGTTGACAACGATTCCCACTAAAATATTGAGTTCGCTGTACTCCGCTTTAATCGAAACAATAGTAGTTAAGGTGCCCGCTCCGGCAATTAGCGGAAAGGCAATAGGAACAATAGATGAGGTGTTGTTTGAACCTTCAACAGGCTCGTTTTTAAAGAAACTTCTACCTAAAATCATCTCCATGCCTATGATGAACATGATGATAGCTCCGGCTATTGCAAAAGAACCAACATCGATTCCAAACAAGCCAAGCAGATTGTCGCCCACAAAAAGGAAGAGGATCATTAAGATACCTGCGACTAAAGTTGCTTTTCCAGATTGCACGTGGCCTACTTTTTTTCTTAGGTCGATAACAATAGGAATAGAGCCAAGAATATCGATTACCGAAAATAAGATCAGGGTTACTGAGAGGATTTCCTTGAAATTGAACATCGCTTTTTTTTGACAAAGCTAGGAAATTGAGACTTGAATTGATCACTTAATAATGAGTAATAACTGTGATCGAATTATTAATTCTTGATGAGGTAATTGTATTTCGTGATTCGGAATTCGAAAAAGTCTGACCGTTTATCAATACGTGTTGTACACTTGCCAAATTGAAACTAGATTGGTCTCTATTATTAAGTTCTTAACCAGTCCTCTCATACAGCTTTGAAATATAGACTAGCTATAAGTCTTATTGGTTTATGCGTGTTTTTTGCAATATCCTTCCATGCAAATGCTCAAAAGCCTGTGCCCTCCAAGTTAGAATACAGCATTCATTACTTCATAGATAGCACAAGTAGTTTGTCTATTGATCAGATACAAGAAGGTGGAATTCAGCAGATTTTTAATGCCAACCCGTTGGAAACTTCAAACTTTGGGTTCGACCACAGGCCTTATTGGTTTCGAATTGAACTGACTCATCCGCCATCAGAGCCCTTAATGTTAGAGATTAATCAACCTTCTCTAGACTACATTAGCGTTTTTACAAAGTCTTCTAAAGACTCGGTGTGGAACGAGCAAAAAGCGGGACATGCTTACTCTCCCAAAACAAATGATTATGGGGGAATCGTTTATGCTTTCCCAATAAATCAAGATCTAGAAAATCAGACAATTTACCTACGAGTAGAGACTGTAGTAAGTATGGCTGTACCTGTTTTGATTAAACCGAAATCAGAATACAATACGCATCAAATGCTCAGAATGCTGTTGCTGGGATTGTTTTTTGGGTTGATGTTTATCATGGCAGCTTACAATTTCCTATTGTATCTGTTTTTAAAAGATACCTCCTATCTTTTTTATGTTGGCGCTACCATCATGGGTTTAGGGACATCATTGGTTCTAAATGGGTTTGGCTATTACTTGGTTTGGCCGAATAGCCCAGCACTCGATCAACACATTTACTTAACATTCGGAAGCCTAAGTATAGTTTTCTCAAGTCGATTTGCTGCTAATTTTTTGAACTTAAAAAAGTTTGACCCCAAAATGAATGTATTTTTGTGGGTCATTTGTTTTGCTGGTTTAGTACTGGCCATTTTAACCCTTTTTTATACTGCTACCGACTTACTTCTGTATGGTAGATTATTGGTTATCATTACATTTCCTTCATACATAATAATTGGCCTGAGAAACTATTTTAAAGGATACACTACTGCCATTTATTATGTGATTGCATGGATACCCTATATGCTCGGAATTGTATTAATGACCTTTCGCGGAGCAGGACTTATAGGAGAACATTGGGTAACAGCATATGGGATTGAATTTGGTGGTGCTATAGAGGTAGTACTACTTTCTTTTGCTCTTGCGGCCAGAATCAAAGGCATGCGCAAAGAAATTGCTGAAAAGGAGCTGGAAAAGGAGCAATTTAAAACGAGGCTTTTAAGCGAGCAACGAGAAGTTTTAGAACAGAAGGTAGAAGAAAGAACCCAAGAACTGCAAGCGGCCAATGCAACTAAAGATAAGTTCTTTTCCATTATTGCCCACGACCTTCGTAGCCCAATGATAGCCTTACAGGGAGTAGGGCAAAAACTTGAATACTTTATAAGGAAAGAAAAGCTAGAAAAACTGCTTGAAATGGGGGCTAAAATTGATCAGTCTATAGATCAATTGAACCATTTGCTTAACAATTTACTCAATTGGGCTACATCACAAACAGGTGGGGTACCTCATCATCCTACTAGGCTGGACCTACACGCTTTGGTAAAGGAAAACATTGAACTCTATCGGTCTTTGGCCGAATCCAAGGGTATCAATATCGTCTGCGAAATATCCGCTAAGTATGTTTTTGCAGATGTAAACACTACTTCTACCATTATCCGAAACCTGTTGAGCAATTCACTGAAATTTACCAGAGATGGAGGAGAAATAAAGATTTCAACTCAGCAAAAAGATGGTTTGGTAGAGCTAGAAATTGAAGATCAGGGTATGGGCATGGATAAGCAGACTTTGGCCCAGCTTTTTGACTCAAATGTGCAGGGACAAATAGGGCAGAGGGGCGAAAAGGGCTTTGGTTTAGGGCTTAAGCTCTGTAATGAATTTGTACAGATGAATGGGGGGCATATTGCCGTAAAGAGTAAGCTGAACATAGGCACAAAGTTTACCGTGACTTTGCCAACAGCTTAATTCATAGAAATTAGAGATGTTCGGACTTCTGTTGTACTTATAATGGAATTATTTGAAAGTTGTTCAAAAAGGTGTTCATAGTAAAGAGTTATATATTACTTTGAGTTGCCTTTACTCTTAACCAAAAGTATGAACGTCCTTATAGTTGAAGACGAACCTAACTACTCCGATACCCTTGAAATGTTCATTGATGAACTCGGGTATCAGGTTATTGGCGTTGCCCAAGAAGGAAAAACAGCTCTGAACTTATTCAAGACCAGCAAACCTGACATTGTTCTAATGGACATTAACCTCAATGGAGAAATGACAGGGATTGATGTAGCAAAGGAGTTTCAATCTATTCAGTACACACCAATTATATTTATTACTTCTTTTGATGATAAAGAGACTTTTGATCGGGCAAAAGCTACAGGGCCATACGGATACCTAATTAAACCCTTCGAGCCAGATACCCTAGAAAGAAGTATGGAATTGGCACTTCAGCGTGCCCATTCAGACGATGCTAAGGCTTTTGAACAATCGCAAAGCGGGGTTTTAGCCAAAAATGCCTTCTTTGTAAAAGAAAGAAATAGGCTTGTTAAGGTTGAAATCAATGAAATACTTTGGGTGGAAGTTGAAGACAAATACATTAATCTCTTCACCGAAAATCGAAAATATACACTGCGCCAGTCTTTGAAGGACTTGGCTGAAAAATTAGACTCAACTAAATTCGTACAGACACATCGATCCTATATTGTAAATGCATCTAAAATACAGGATATAGACCTCCACTTGTTTGTGATCCGAATTAACGAAACCGAAATTCCATTGGGCAAATCGTATAAAGATGAGTTGGTTCAACGGCTCCAAATGCTCTAGCTTTTAGATGTTACATTAAAACTCAAGTTTTACCTTACACCCAAAAAATAAAGGTTTACGTCTCTGATCAATGCCTTGACGCACAAAGCTATGGGCTACTTTTTTGAATTCAGTATATTGAATTTTAATGTAATAAAGAATGAAGCCACTAAATCAAACCGATCTTCAAATTGGAGATATTCTCATTTTCGAAAATCAAGACTTCAGTTATGTCAAATTCTTAGATGAACTTAAGAAGGACTACTTTGAAGAAGATCCAAAAAAGCGAATGCATGCCGCATTCTACTTGTTACTGTATCTAATTCCTTGGTTCGACCCAGGGAAAGAAGGAAAGGAATACAAAAACATCTACCATGCAGCCATTTGGGGCAATGTAGATGTGAATCGAGGAGTGAATAAAACACCCGAGAATTTAGATAGAATTGTTCAGGCAGGGCGAACAGGAATTGGACAAGCCGAACTTGAAGCTACCCTGAAAGGAGAGGGAGTAAAAAATATTTATGTGTACCGAAGGAAAAATCAACCAGTTCATTTTCAAGATAAAATCAATTCCGCCACACGAGCTTTTTATGATGAGGTTTCCATTCCGTATTCCTATGAAGCCGCTTGGCTTTTAGCCGTAATATGTTCTTTACGCTATACAGATGGCGCTTTGTATAAAATGCTCGAAAAGCATTTAGGAGAATGGGGCGCCAAGAAAATGATTGACATTGTTCAGTTACTTATTAATGAATACAGTAATGAACACCAGAAAAAGATGGTAGCCTGCTCTACTTTGGTGGCAATGATCTACAAAAATGCTGGTTTTGAGTTAGAGGTGGAGGAGCTAGAAGCTGACCCTGAAATAGTAGTACATCCGGATTTAAAACTGAGTGCAGATTTTTTCCATCAGTCCTTTACTTCTTCCAAACCCTTAAACCCTTTGGAACTTAAGGAAACAATAATCACCCCTCGCCAATTATCTGAGTCACCTGATGTGGAACTGATAGGCTATTTGCCGCATAGCTAGTGATTGGTGTATCAGAAAATAAAGGCTAGATAATAAATGTAAGAAAATCAGTTTCGTAGGTACTGAACACTGATTACCCTTTGCCTCTAAAGCCTTGGAGTAGACGTGTTCTAACTTCATTGTAAAAAACAGGAGTCGTTGGTTGGCCTGTCCGACTTTCTAGTTTAAGAGTGGAGTAAAAAAAAACATCAATAATTTTCAAGTGCTTGAAATACAGTTTGATAGAAAGGAATGACATCCCAAAAGTTACTATGGATATGAGGCGATCACGGGTAGTCCATTTTTGAATCCATCATATTACCCCTAACTTTGATTAACTCTAAACAGCATTGAGCCCTTATTAAAAAAAGAAAAATAGCCATATTATTCGCTCTTTTCCTGAGTGTACATTTTTTACTACCCCTGAACAGTTTAGGGCAAACGCTGCCCCCTACAATTTCCATCAACACCTCAGGAAATGCCACTGAAATCACAAAATTTAACCTGAGTGTTGAGAATTTTGTAAGAACCGAAAACAATACAGGCTTTGACAGTTATTTGCTTATAACGAGTGCGAAAAGTTTAGACATTCTGAGTACCCCCTTAATTTATGCCATACCCCAAGAATCTTCGGATTTAGAGAAAGACTTTGTTAGATACGAAGGTGATACTTTAATTATTGGATACGATCATTCTGCCACTAGCATGAATATCTATTATGACATCTTTTTAGGCGGGAGCGCCAAGGAAGAATGTAATCAAAGGATAGCTTTTAGCTATGAGTTTGAAAATACACCACCCACCATTGAAAACACTGATTTTTCTATTCCAGAAAATGTAGAGGCGGGTTCAGAAATAGGGGTAATAGGAACTTCGGACAACGAAGATAATGAGCTTTCATTTGAAATCACCCAGTCTTCTAAAGAAGGACTTATTGAAATAGATCAATCAGGGAAATTATCTCTTACCGAAAACTCAGTATTTGATTATGAGTCTTTTGACAAAGTAGACTTGGTGATTTCGGTGACTGATGGGTGGGCTACCCAAACAGCCGAAGTACAGATTAATGTGACCAATGTAAATGAGGCTCCTTTGGGCAAGGAGCTGGTAGAAAAAACCATACCTGAAAATCCTGAACAAGAGTCGGTAATAGATAATTTGGGTGTTGAAGACCCAGATGGAGATAATCTAACCTATTCCATTGTAGGGGCAACTCCAGATGGCGCCTTAGATGTGTCAGAAAGTGGAGATGTTTTAGTAGCCAATAGTGCGCTTCTTGATTTTGAGAATCAAAATGAAATTTTGATGACCGTAGAAGCCTCTGATGGAGAGCTCTCTTTTATTACCGAATACAAGCTAAGTCTTACAGATGTGAATGAAGAGCCTGTTGTTCAGAAAGCGTCCTTTGAAATTGAAGATACGCTTGAACCTAACAGTATTATAGGAGCTCTTGAAGCCGAAGATCCTGAAGGGAAAGCGTTGGTCTTTTCTATCAGTTCGGGAGATACTGACAACTTGTTTGGTATATCGAGTAACACAGGCGAAATCGTTCTTACCAGAGAAGTAGGTGAAATAGAATCAGATAAAGAATACTTCCTCAATGTCCAAGTTTCTGATGGCGAATTAAATACAATTACAGAAGTGAAGATAGTGGTGGTTGCTACTATAATAACCTCTATTGATGAAGAAGCAATACCAGACCTCAACGTCTATCCCAACCCGGTAAAAGATTTCCTTCAAATAGCGATTGACAAGAATTTGGCATACCAAACCAAGTTTTCATTAACTGACCCAAATGGGAATACACTTACTATTCCTGCAAGTGAGCAAATCATTTCAGACGGAGGTTTTTACGTGGGCAACTTACCGAACGGAATTTATATTCTTAGGGTGGTCAGAGGAACTTCTGAACAAATAATAAAAATAGCCAAACAATGACGCTACGTTCCTTGAGACATATTGTATCACTGATGTTGCTTTTCGTTTGCGCTAATACTGCATTGGCTCAAAACTTTATTGAGGTGTGCCACAATGAGGACCGAAGTTTGACTTTTGACAAACCAAATATAGGAAGTGGTGATTTTGTTTGGTACACAAGAAATGAGGGAAGTGATAACTGGAAAAAAAGTGGCGATAGATACTCTTTTAAGCTTGAAAGTGATAAAACCACACTATATGATGTTTATGGGTTAGACCTTAATGATGCGTGCAATGTAATTGTTACCGATACTTTTACGGTTGTTCCAACAGGCCAAATCCTTTATCGAGAAGTATTAGAAAGAGCAGTAACGGATGCTACAGACCTTGCTATAACTTTCGATGCCAGTCCGCTACTATTTGACACCTCACAAGTGATTGTTAATAAAGAGTTTAGATTTTTATTAGATCCTTCAGTCCCAGGCAATCCAGATAGTATCGTTGTTGAGTTGCCAGGCTTTAGGCATGTAAAGCTGAGTGGTGATACAACCGAACTTATACTTCCGCTGTCTTCATTCAGAGAACCAAAAGAGACGAGTTTCGGAATAGAAAGACCACTTGAATATGAAGTTTATGCCTATTGGAATAACTGTTCACAGAAGAAGGTCAAAATTCCTGTAACCAAGCAGCAATACAGCCCTTCCAATTTCATATCCACATCAAACGGATTTACCTTTTTTGCCAGTGGCTTAATTGAAGAAATGGTTGGAGGAAAATCTCCCGGAAAACTTATGGGGATATACAATAACAAAACTACTAAGCTCGATCAGCTAAGCCTGCTAACTGGTTATGCCCCCTTTGACCATAGGGACAGCAGCTTTGTGAATTTTGCCAGCTTCGATAGTCTTTCAATTGCCGCGAAAGACACACTTTTTTATGATGGGATAGACCACCGTGGCGATTCAATAAAGTACCCGACTGGCTTGCAAAACGGACGGTATAACGTTCAGTTAAGAGCATATAAACTTTATAATGGAGAAGAAGTAGCCTTAGATCAGCAACCATTCAGGTATAGAAATGAATTGGACTACGGGCCAATTTTAGGCCTAGAGGTGATCCGCAACCTCTCGTTGAACAACACGCTTCATGAAATGGAATTAGAAATAATTACCTCCCCTTACGGTGAATATTTCTCTCCATTGTTGGACTATTATTTTCTATCGGAAGATAAAATGGATACTACCGAAACTAGAACCATAGGACTTCCAACACTCATTCTGTCAGACACTATTCAAGTGCAGGCTGATTTAATCACAGAAGACAATCAATATGTTTACGATTCCGTGTACATGTCGGTAAAAACCTCTGATGGCTTTGAAATAGAAACATTCGCATTACCTACCAATCTTCAGTCGGTATTAATAGAACCAAGAAACGGAACTATCTACCAAAGCACTAAAAATCACCCAGTTTTTAGAAGGTTGTTTATTGGCGACACGCTCGTAAATGCCATTGGACAAACTAAAGAAGAGGCTGACGAGTTTACCGACTTTGTTCATTTCAATTCGGTACCCAGTGACTCTGTTATAGGAGAATTCTACACAGTTAAAGACGAACCAGAAGTGACCATTAACTACGACATTGGCTACTCGTTGCGTAATTTCTACAATGAAGACTTGGAAGGGGAGTTGAATGATGAAAATATCAATCTAAAAACAACACTCTATGCTTCATATCAAGCCGTTTCGGGGAACATCCGCAGGAACTTCGACTCATTATTTCTGAAAAGCTGGGAAAAAGATACGCTGCTTTCTTTTGAAGACAACTCAACCAACAGCTTACAGTACAAAGCAAAAGTAGATGGCAACAGGCTGTTCAACTTCTCTGATTCACTTAGCAATGTGATTGGCAACGGAATCGACAGTGCGAGGTTCTATCTTCAAACGGTCTTAACTTATAATGAAAAGTCTTTAATTCCTTCTGATTTCGAACAGTACATATCAGATACACTTTTAGTTGAAATTGTGCCTTTAAAACAGCCTAACTTTGAAATAAACCTCGAAGCACATGGTGGTGCTTTAGGTAATACATGTAGAACATGTATTTGGACAAACACACAATGGAACGCTTTAAATAAACGAACTACACCAGAGCTTGGGGAAACCTATGACCTTCTGGGAGTTTTTTACCAAAGAAACCCAAAACTTCCTTTAGATGATATTCAGGTTGGTATTTACGAGACCACCGATTTATACGACAGCTTAATGTCTATCGAGTCAAAAAGAATTAAGGTAAATAACACCTATTCCTATTCCTCCCCAAAGCGTAATTCCATTCAGGCTATTATGTCTTTAGGCGCCTCCGACCTAACTAGAATCAATCAGGTATTCAACAAAATACACTTTGCTGATTCGTTATTTAATTTAGTGAAAATTGACACCCTTTCTAATTTGGTACAGAATCCCTCTGAATTAAGGGTAGGTGAATTTTTAGTTCCTACAAGGTTCGATAAGGATAGACGAAGTTACCTAGTCGTTATAGACCCTTATGACCATATTAAAGAAGCAAGAGAGTTTGACAATATTGACGAAACGTATAGATATGAATACCTCTCAGGTGGTGCAGACCTGGATATTCCTCCTTTAAAAGAAAGATACAACCCTGACCAGTCGCCTTCACCTCACAAGTTTATTTATAAGGGGGAAGAATATCAGATTTTCCATGCAGACGAAGACAATGAAGAAAAGGATTTATTAACCGGAAATTACCACAACAACCCTAATATTAGAGATACATTTAATGTTAGATCGCAAGAATCAATAAAACTAAAGTTAGCCATTGTAAATAATGGGATTGCGAGAAGTTCTCAGCAAGGAAAGTTCATTATAAAAATTCAGCAAGGAAAGCCTGCCATTACCTATGATAATCGAAGGAACTACATTACCATAGATACGCTAGACATTAATGAAGCAGTAAAGCCACTTGGAGAAGAAAGACTTACAGACTCTCTTTATTACATTGAGTATGACTTAGTGCCGGGGCAATATATTCGGGAGGGGCAGTACTTTAACCTTAGAACAGAGCTTCTTTACCCTGGCGATCCAGACACTGTCAGTACTTCAGACAATTGGCGCCAAAACCAGGCTACCTACGACTTCACTAGAATGCGGGTAAAGAACCCTAACTTCTATGCTACTTTCATGTTACCTGAAGGTAATTATGGTAACGATCCAACAGACAATATTTTTGAATGTGGTTCAGAATACGAGTTAAAAGTAAAGCTCTCGAACTTTAGAGGGGCAAAAGTAGATCATCCCTTTGAAGTAATTCTTACAGGCTTGCCAGAAGGGGAAGTAGTTTTGGATGTTGATGGTATTGATACGAACGAAGAAAAAATTCTTACCTATAAATTCCCTCTAGCTGTAGAAACCAATAAAGTGGTTGGCTACCAGCTTAACCTTGGGCTTTACATTGATATTGAAAAAAATGATGACAGAGTAGCCTATGGAAAGGCATCTTCAACCTTGATTATCGCTCCCGACTTTAGTCTTGAAGAAGAGGAAGACCCAAGGGTATTCTTGTTTGATGGAAACACTTTGAACATGCGTACTCGCTCAAACGATGAATCATTCTTATACCACTGGGAGGCCCGATATTTTCTGGACGATGGCACATCAAAGGTTATTTCGGGTGTAAGCAATTCACGCATTGTTAACTTGGCTGATGAAGGCTTTGACTTTAGCCATAAATATGGTCGTTATAGTGCTTCATTTTACATTAGCTCTGGTGATTGTAAATACAGTATGACTGCGAGCAGTAATTTTGAATTAAAGCCTCCACCTCCACCAAAAGATCCGCCAAGCGGTGATGACGGTTCTGGAGGTAATGATGACGACTCAGGCGGTGGTGGTGACGATGGCGGTGGCGGTAGCACCGGAGGTGGCTGTTACTGGGATGCACTTTCTTCTCTAGTCGATAAAAAATTCACTGTTTTTGATGATGGTCGTACCAAGTTCTGGTTTAGGTTCAAAAATAATGAGTCAAAAAAAGTCGATTATCAGGTCTGTATCCAGCGTTCAAATGGTAAGTGGGATTGCGGCCAAGGTTCATTGGCTTCGGGGAGTACCAGTATATGGTATACCTATAACCCTAAAAATAATGGAACAAATGAAAGCTATAACATACCTGTAACCTTATACTTTAGAGATTATAATGACTCTGGTTGTAGGTTTCCTAAGAAGTAAGTAGTTGGAATCTAGGTTGAACTTAATTTTGGAAGCTTCGCTTAATAAACCTCTCTTTTTTGATATATAGCTAATAGCCTCAATTATTTTACTTTAGGGTTAATTGCTGTTTGTCTCTTATTGATATTAAAACCTTAGTGTACGTGAACTCCCACCTTCACGCCCAAAAAACTGCAGTTCACGCACATTTCTAATTTCCTCGCAATAAATGGCTGCACTTTCATATTGAATTAAACTTCGATAGCAATGCGAGCCTTGTCAACCAAACTCATTGAATCTATTCTCACCAAAAGGAGATCCTTATGGGCATTACTTTTAATAGTCTTCATACAGACTGCTGGTTTTGCCCAGATTAAGTTTACCATCCATGCTACCTCAACTTCTGCCACCACCATAACCGTTACTGGCTCAGGTTCTGCTACAACCAATGGAAATGGTACCTCATGGTCTGACGCCAATGGATTTAATCAGATTTTTGGAAATTCGTCCTTTAATTTTGTCAATTCGAATATCAACTTCGAAACCTTTAATCTGACGGGAAATCTAAAGCTTTCGGATGGTACTACTCCTATTAACTTCAGTGCCATTGTTTTGGATGATGATACAGGCTCAGACTATGATGACTTTGCTTTGGATGTGGGTTCTCTAGTTTCCATGGCGTCTAATACTTTATACACCCTTTCAGGAAGTGCCACATTTGATATTGCTGGTACAGCCACTTTTGCTGATTTTACAACCGGTGTTTATTCAGGAACTTTTGACGGGCTACAGGCCGGTTTTAACAATTTTGCTACTTCAGATATAATTATTGAAGTGTTGTTAGGTACACCTGTTGCGCAACCTACTGCTACTAACGTTGCGGTGGTGGGTACAATGAGCACGGGAGAAGAATTGACGGGAACTTACACTTACAGCCATGCAGATGGAGATGATGAAAACGGTTCAACCTTCAAATGGTATCGATCAGATAATGCTTCTGGAACCAACAAGACTGCTATTGCAGGAGCTAGTTCCCTTACTTACATGCTTACAAACGATGATTTAAGTAAATACATCAGTTTTGAAGTAACTCCAAGTGATGGGGCAATTGTAGGAGGAGCAAGTGAAAGTACTTTGTCTGGACCTGTTTTAGGTCCTCTCATAATTCAAGAGATAGTAAGACAAAATCCAACTGACCAGACTGTTTCGGCTTCAGAAGTCACTTTTAGAGCAACTTTTAACGGAAGTGCCACAAATGTAACCACAGATGATTTCTCTCTTAACTCCACAGTGGGAGGAACCATTTCCTCTGTGAGCGAAGTGACTGCCAGTGTCTACGATGTAACGGTAAACAATATCAACAATGTAGATGGAACCCTTGAACTCCAAATTAAAGGAGTAGATGGAGCTAGTGGCTCTAACGATATTAAAAGTGCCATTTTTGGAACGGGAACGAAAACGATCAGTCAAACTGATGTTAATGATTATTTGAACCAAGCGAAACTTGGCCAGACTTTTACTGCTACTACCGACAATTATCTAACAGCATATACCATCTACCCCAAATCAGGAAACCACAGCTTTAATGGAACTGCTGACCTGAAAATTTACAGTGGAAATGAGCTTGCCGGAGACGCAACATTGATTGGGTCGCAGACTATCAATATAAGCAATAGCACCGATGCAGCAGGACAAACCTTTACTATCGAAAGCCCTATTCCACTCACTCAAGGTGAAGTTTATAGCTTGGTAATGGATAATTTCTCGGGAAGTGGCTCGCAAGCATTGGAATCAAGCACTTCAGGAAACTATAATGGTGGCAGGGTGATTTTCACAGGAACCAGTACTAGTAATCACACTGACTTCGATCTGAAAATTGATATTTATGAAGGCACGGCCACGGCAGGTAACGCACTGAGTACAGATGCAGCTCAAACGAATGAAGGCTATACCTTGGAAGCTATAAACTTAGCCCCTACGGTTAGCAATGTAACTTTTACGGGAACACTTGAGTTGGATGAGGTGCTTACAGGTTCTTATACTTATGCTGACAGTGAGAATGATACCGAGAGTGGTACTACCTTTAAATGGTATCGTTCAGATGATGATCAGGGTACCAACAAAACAGCTATTGCAGGAGCTACTTCCAGCACCTACACACTTACACTGGCAGAGGCCACAAAGTATATCAGCTTCGAAGTAACACCAAATGATGGGAACTCAGCAGGGGCTGCCATAGAGAGCTCCTTACAAGGGCCATTGCCCAGTTATCCCCCAGGGGTTCTAAGCATTACCCGTCAGCAGCCTTCAACAGAAACCACGGGTTCAGGCACTGTGGTATTCAGGGTTACATTTAGTGACCAAGTAACCAATGTGGATGCCACAGACTTTGTCTTGAAAAGTACTGTTAACGGTGCTATTACTTCAGTTGAATTAGTAAGTGACAATAGTACTTATGATATCACTGTTTCTGGTATGGACAATGCAGTGGGTACAGTTGGTTTAGGTATAAAAGGAGTGGGTGGTGAAAGTGGAAGCAGCGATATCGCCACCTTCACTGCAAATGAAAGCCTTGAGACTAACTATAATGGTTCAGGAGATTATCTAAATCAATCATTTATTGGACAGACATTCATGGCAGGCACTTCTGGCAGGCTTTCAAAAATTACGATTTACCCTAAATCAGGAAGTCATACTTTTTCTGGTACAGCTACGCTGAGCATCTATGATGGAGACCAAACTCAAAGTGGTACCTTAATAACCAGTCAAACGGTTAATATTACTAACAATACCGATGCTGCTGGTCAGAGTTTTGCTATTCCTGCTTTGCTACAACTTACCCAAGGAAATACATACAGCTTTTTGTTCTCGGGTTTCTCAGGTTCTGGTAGCCATGCCATAGTATCCAGTACCAATGCCGGCTATACGAGTGGGCATGTAATATTTACGGGTATGAATAATACCAGCCATATTTCGGACTTAGATTTAGCATTTCAAATCTACGAGTCAGCCGTGAATACAGTGGAAAGCCTCACAAGTACTGCCCCTGTCACTTCAGAAAGCTACACTAAGGAAGAGTATGTGCGCGCACCATTTGGTGATTGGCCTGCGGCCTTTGTATTGGAAGGTGGCAGAGGGGAGTTCGGTGGTTCTAATAATGCCGGCCTTAATGTACCAATACCAGATGGAAGTGATAAAAGGCTTCCTGGGTTTGCTGTTGGCGACCTCGATGCGGATGGCGATATAGACTTTCTTGTTGGCTCCTTCACGGGGAAAGTCTATCCAATGAGAAATACAGGCACTGCTACATCTCCCAATTGGGAGTTTGTTACTGGCTGGATTCCAACGATCGATTCATTGGATACAAAGGCGGGCAATAGCAATGAAGGTGCAAGGCCTGTTTTGGTGGATATTGATAATGATGGTGATCTCGATTTGTTTATCGGAAACCAAACGGGATGGGATGCTGATAAAGCTGCCCAACTTAACGTTAGTGCAGCAGCAATGAATGATGTCGTTTTCTTTCGCAATGTTGGAGATATTGGTAATCCTGTGTTTGAGTTTCAACAAATAGACGGGCTCTTCGCAGATCCAGACAATGGTACTGAGTGGTTCCACACAAACTACGGAAGCTTTGCCTCACCAAGTTTCGCTGACCTTGACGGTGATGATGATCTTGATTTGATTGTGATGGGAAATGATACCATCAGCTATGCCGAGAATATTGGAACAAAAGAAATTCCTCAGTTCTTAAGGAAATACCGTGCAGATAGCCCCTTTGAAGATTTTAGCCCTATTACGAATAGATCAGGAAGTACCTTGTCAGAACCCAGCTTTGCTGATATTGACAATGACGGTGACTTGGATTTGATTTCTGGTAATACAGACGGTACATTTCAGGTTATCCTGAATACAGGTACCGCCAATACCCCCGAGTTTCTCAATGCGAATAAAAGCAATAGCTACTTGCCGGATGTATTAAAAGACTTTGATGTAGGGCAACATAGCCTTGGTCGTTTAGCCGATTTGAATGGGGATGGGGTACTGGATTTTGTTGTTGGTAGTCTGGGTAGTAATAACATTGGTGATTTGGGTTGGTTCTCTGGAGTTCGAAACGACCCTGCTATGGTCAGCGCTGTCAAAACCAATAATACTACCATTACCATTACCTATAGCGAAAATGTACAAACCAATGGCACTAATCCAACTGACTTTACGGTAACGGACTGTCGCGGCAACACCTACGCTGTCTCAGCTCAGGCAGATGGATCTGTCGGAGATACAGATATTGTGCTTACGGTCGCTAGTCTTGAGTTTGCCGTTGGCGATATAACCATTACTTACACGAACAATAATGGTGAGATTTCCGACTTAGGCGATATAGCTCAGAAAACTGATGATACAGGAGTGGTAATTAATGCCTCAGCTGATGCCTCAGCGCCAACCTTAAGCAGTGGTACTAAAAATTCAGATACAGAAATTACCATCACCTTTAGCGAGAATGTGGATGTTTTAGGTGCCAATCCTACTGACTTTACAGTTAAGGACGGTGTAGGAAACGCCTATGTAGTAAGTGCCATCAATAACGGAACTGTTGGAGATGCTGAGGTGACTTTAACGGTAGCAGATTTAAGTGATGCCTTAGGTGATATAATCATCACTTATGCCAATAATAACAATGAAGTAGTTGACTTTGCCTGCAATGCGTTAGCTGCAGATGCCACTGGCGTAACCATTGACTTGGACAATACAGCGCCAACGCTGGTAAGCGCCACCAAAGATTCTGATACGCAAATCACATTAACCTTCAACGAAGAAGTTCAAATTGATGGTGCTGATGCCAGTAACTTCACGGTAGAAGATGCCAATAACAATGGCTTCTGTATACTTTCTCTCACTGATGGCACAGCCGAAGACAATAAACTGATCCTCGGTTTTGATAACTTGGGTAGTGCAGTCGGAAAACTCACAATCAGCTATGAGCCTTCTAGTGGAAATGTAAGTGACTTTGGAGGGAACCACCTGGCTACGGATAATACCGGGGTAGAAATAACGCTGGCGGCTATAACTTATACCGCTGCCAGGCAAAACCCGGGTGATGAGGATACCAATGCCGATGTGCTCACCTTCAGGGTTGATTTTGGTGAAGATGTGAGGAATGTGGATGTTACTGATTTTGTGCTGTCTGGTACGGCTGCTGGTGACGGCACAATTGCCAGCGTTGAAGCAGTAACCGTAGGTGCCGAGGATAACAGATATTACGATGTAGTGGTTTCGGGAGTGGATGATTCCAATGGAACAATCTCAGTCGGTGTTGCTGGAACCAATGGCCTTTCCGGCTCAAACAACATATTGAATGACAATGTGGTGGTAGATATTGATCAAACCGTGAATGCCGAACAGACAAATGGAGGTGACTTGGCCGCACAATCTTTTCAAGCTACTCAAAATGGCTCGCTTGTTTCAATCCGGGTAGAAATGAATGAAATCCATGAATATGCCGGCCCAATGACCTTAAAAATCCGCGAAGGTGATGGAACTGGAGGAAATGTTATCGCAACACAAGATTTCACTTCTGTATCTTGGCGTACTTCAGAGGATATAACCATCACTTTTGATAACCCGGCAACTATGGTAGCAGGTCAGTCATATACCTTCCATTTCGACCACGCGAATGCCAGTGAATTTATTCCGGAAGGATCAAATACTAACCCTTATGCCAATGGCCGCATGTACGGTGATTTCCCTTCTCCTAACTTTGACTGGGTATTTACCACTTATATTTCTTCCGGGGAATCGTATGAAGTGGCTACTTCCGGGAATACAATTGAAGAATACGCACTTGACAATGTTGCCCCTACAGTTACCATTACAAGTAATGCTAATGATCCTCAGCGCGGAGTCTTCACAGCTACATTTACATTCAACGAAGATGTAAGTGATTTTGCCGAAGAAGACATATCGGTAAGCAATGGAGCAGCCAGCAACTTTAACACAGCTAGTGCGAAGGTTTACACGGCTACCATTACCCCATCTGCCGATGGAGAGGTAACTGTAGATGTATTGGCCAATAAAGCCACAGATGCTGCAGGTAACGCAAACACTGCAGCTACCCAATTAAGTGTGACCAACGATGAAACCGCTCCTGCTGCTCCAATTGTTGCAAGCATTTCAACAGATGCTGGAAGCAGTGTTTCGGATAGAATAACCAACGACCAAACTTTGGAAATTACTGGTACTGCCGAAGCCAATGCTTCAATAGAAGTGTTTATTGGTGGAAACAGCATAGGGAATATCACAGCCGATGGTTCAGGAGATTGGACTTACGATCATTCCGGTTCAACACTTTCGGAGGCTACTCATAGCATCACGGCAAAAGCTACAGATGCAGCAGGTAATGAATCTGCTGCTTCAACAGCATTAGATGTTACGGTAGACATCAGTGCTCCATCAGTTTCATCAGGTACCATTGTAGGTAAAACCTATGGTTTGATAGATAATGTAGATGTTACCTATGTGTTTGATGAAGCCGTAGTGGTGGGTGAAACCAATGGCACCCCAAGTATTACTATCGCCATGGGTGGTCAGCAAAGGGTTGCTGAATATCATAGTGGTTCGGGAACGACCTCACTAGTTTTCAGGTACACTACTGTTGCTGGTGATATTGATGGCAATGGTGTTTCCGTTTCAAGCATTAGCCTTAACGGAGGAACAATCCAGGATGCAGCGGGTAATGATGCCAGCACTTCTATTAGTGTTGTCGGTGCTGCTGATGTAAGAGTTGATACAACGGCACCAACCATATCAATTACCAACTCTGCCAATACAGTAAGCGGAGCCTTTACGGCCACCTTTACTTTCAACGAAGATGTTTCTGGATTTGATGTGGGCGATATTTCAGTAAGTAATGGAGTAGCGAGTAACTTTAATACTACAAGTGCGAAGATTTATACAGCTACCATTACCCCATCGGATGATGGAAATGTAACTGTAAATGTTGCGGCCAATAAGGCACAGGATGCAGGTGGTAATGGAAATACGGCTGCATCAGAACTGAGGGTAGTCAATGACGAAACTGCTCCGGTTGCTCCAATTGTAGCAAGTATTTCAACGGATACTGGAAGCAGTACTTCCGATAATTTAACCAATGATCAAACGCTGGAAATCAGCGGTACTGCTGAAGCTAATGCTTCAATAGAAGTGTTTATTGGTGGAAACAGCGTAGGAAATACCACAGCCAATGGTTCTGGCGATTGGACTTACGATCATTCCGGTTCAACACTTACAGAAGCTACACATAGCATAACCGCTAAGGCAACAGATGCAGCAGGAAATGAGTCGGCAGAGTCAAGCGCTTTAAGTGTAGAGATAGATATCACTGCTCCAAATGCTCCGGTAGTAACAGGCATTAGCAATGATACTGGTGTTAGTAATTCTGATGGCTTGACCAACGATGATGCTATTGAAATACATGGTATTGCCGTGGCCAATACTTCGGTAGAAGTATTTATTGACAACACCAGTATTGGAGCAACTACTGCCGATGAAAACGGTGATTGGACTTACAATCATTCAGGGTCTGCACTTGCGGAAAACAGCTATAGCATTACCGCCAAAGCAACCGATGCCGCAGGCAATGAGTCATCGGCTTCTGTTGTCTTTAGCTTGCAAATCGATCTTACGGGACCAGCTTCGGCACCAAGCGTAGGGGCTGTGGGGAACGATAGAGGGCCTTCAAATTCAGACTTTATAACCAATGATCAAAGCTTGATTATTGGAGGAAATGCCACAGCAAATAGTAGGGTAGAAGTGTTTATTGATGGAACCAATATTGGAATTGCTACGACCAATAATGCAACTACTTGGCTATTCAACTATGAAGGAACGACACTATCAGCTGGTACTTATTCAATCACGGCTAAGGAACTAGATGATGCCGGAAATCATTCTCCTGCATCGGCTGCCAAAACATTGGTGATTGATCTTACGCAACCAACTGTTACAATTACAAGCAACGCCAATGATCCGCACAGTGGAGAGTTTACGGCCACCTTTACTTTCTCAGAAGCTGTGTCAGGTTTCGATGTAAATGACATTTCAGTGACCAATGGAACTGCAGGCAATTTCAACACCTCAAGTGCGAGTGTTTATACTGCCAGAATTACGCCATCAGCAGATGGTCAGGTAACAGTGGGTGTTGCTGCCAACAAGGCAACTGATATTGCTGGTAATTTTAACACTGCTGCTACATCTATTAATGTAACAGCAGATCAAACTGAACCTAGTTTGGTGAGTATTGCTAGAACCAGTGAAAGTCAAATCACCTTGACCTTCAGTGAACCAGTTGTCCCTGGTTCAAATGGCCATCATAACATTACCGTATATGGTGGAAATAATAAATGGGAAAATGCAGTTTCTGTGGAAGATGGAACAGTGGGCGACAATAAAATTATAGCCAATTTCAATACACTGGATGAATTCTTGGGCGATCTGGAAATCCTTCATTCAGGTGGAAGTACAATTGCAGATTTAGCTGGGAATGTTTATCCATTGGATGGAACAGGTGCTAAAATTGATGATACCACAGCTCCAACTTTGGTGAGTGCAACAAAGGACAGCGAAACGCAGGTCACCCTGACTTTCAGCGAGCCGGTTAAAACGCTGGGCACTAACCCAACGGATTTCACTGTGATGGATGATAACAGTACCAACTTTGCTGTTCAGGCCATTACCGATGGAACTGCAGAAGACAACAAACTCGTATTGACTGTTGCGGACATGAGCACTGCTCAACTCAACCTGAATATCACTTATGCCAACAATAATAATGTGGTCACTGATTTTGGAGGGAACAATTTGGGCTCCAATGCCACAGGAGTGAATATTTCCCTAAATGCTTTACCAACCGCAACAAGTGTAGACTTCTCGGGAACGCTCACTGTTGGCGAAACATTAACAGGTGCTTATACTTATGCCGATCCAGATAATGACACTGAAGATGGTACAACCTTCCAATGGTATAGATCGGATGATGCTAATGGAACGAATAAAGCAGCCATTGCAGGAGCTACAGCTTCAACTTATGACCTAACCAGCGCAGATGTAGACAAGTACATCAGTTTTGAAGTAACTCCACATGATGGAAACAATGCAGGAAATGCGGTTGAAAGTAGCCTTAAAGGTGCGGTGAGCAAGATCAGTCAAACCATCACCTTTGGAGCTTTAACAGCCAAGACTTATGGTGACGCTAACTTTACTCTTTCTGCCACAGCATCCTCTAACTTAGGAGTGACTTATGCCAGTTCAAACACTAGTGTTGCCACAGTGAATGGAAATACGGTCACTTTAATTGGAGCTGGAACAGCTACCATCACCGCTTCACAGGCCGGGGATGCCAGTTATGCTGCTGCAACCAATGCAACTCAAACCCTCACGGTGAATAAGGCTACTCTAACCGCAACAGCCGATGATAAGTCGAAGACCTACGGGGAAGAGAATCCAGCATTCACTATCAGCTACACTGGTTTTGTCAATGGTGATGATAAAACAGCAATCACCACGGAGCCAACGGCCTCAACTTTGGCAGATGCTACCACAGGAGTAGGTACTTATGATATCGACTTGGCCGGAGGAACAGCAGATAACTACAGATTCAACTTAAGCAGTGGAACGCTCACTATTGGGAAGGCAGTGCTAACCGCAACAGCCGATGATAAGTCTAAAGCTTATGGCGAGGTGAACCCGGCTTTCACAATTACTTATACAGGTTTTGTGAATGGCGATGATGCAAATGCTATCACTTCCGAGCCAACGGCCTCAACTTTGGCAGATGCTACCACAGGAGTAGGAACCCATGATATCAACCTAGCCGGAGGAACAACGGATAACTATAGCTTCAACTTAGGTAGAGGAACGCTTACTATCAACAAAGCAGTGCTAACCGCAACTGCCGATGATAAGTCGAAAACCTACGGTGAAACCAATCCTGAATTGACCATCAGTTATTCTGGTTTTGTCAATGGTGATGATAAAACAGCAATCACAACGGAGCCATCTGCTTCAACTTTGGCTGATGCCACTTCAGGAGTAAGAACCTATGATATCGACTTGGCTGGAGGAACAGCAGATAACTATAGCTTCAACTTAAACAGTGGCACCTTAACGATTGGTAAAGCTACTTTGACTACTACTGCAGACGATAAGGGTAAAACCTATGGTGAAGCCAATCCTGAATTCACAATCAGTTATACAGGTTTTGTCAATGGCGATGATGCAAATGCTATCACTGCCGAGCCAATGGCTTCAACAGTGGCAGATGCTACCACAGGGGTAGGTACTTACGATATCGACTTGGCAGGCGGAGTTGCTGACAACTACAACATTACGTTGAACAGTGGCACCCTGACCATCGGTAAAGCCACCTTGACTGCAACTGCCGATGATAAGGGTAAAACCTATGGTGAAGCCAACCCAGAATTCACCATCAGTTACGCTGGTTTTGTGAACGGGGATGATGAAAGTGATATCACAGAACCGACAGCCAGCACAATAGCAGATGCGACAAGTGATACTGGTACTTATGATATCACGCTATCTGGTGGCTCGGCCAATAACTATTCGATTATAATGAATAACGGTACGTTGACTATTGGAAAAGCTACGCTAACTGCCACTGCGGAAGATAAACAAAGGGCAGTGGGGCAGGCCAATCCAGCGTTTACCATCAGCTATTCCGGCTTTGTGAATGGCGATGACAAGTCGGTGATCGATACAGAGCCAACAGCTTCGACAACGGCAGATGAAACCACAGTGGCTGGAACGGCATCTATTACCTTGAGCGGGGGCAGCGATAATAACTATGACTTCAACTTAGTGAATGGGCTGATGACTATTGTGAATAATTCGGTAGTAACATCTGTAGCTGTGCCAGCAAATGCTACCTATGCAATTGGCGATGAGATGAGCTTTATAGTGAATTTCTCACTTCCTGTAAACATAACAGGAACGCCAACAGTACCGTTGACCGTTGGTTCAACTACCAAGTTAGCTACTTTGAAGACGGCTGTTAGCAATGCTACTAAAGCTACATTCAGCTATACCGTTGTTGAAGGAGATTTGGATATTGACGGAATAACTTTAGACCCGAATATTTCATTAAACGGAGCAACGATTAAGGACTCTTTTGGTACAGATGCCTTGTTAAACCTCAATCAAGTGGCGTCAACAGCGGCCGTATTAGTTGATGGTGTAGCTCCAACAGCAACATTGACTACCGCTGTAGACCCATTGACTAACGCTGCATTTGGAGTAAATATCAGTTTTGATGAAATAGTGACAGGCTTTACGATAAGCGATATTCAGGTAACGAATGGTACAGCTAGTAATTTGGTGGAAGTTATTGCAGACAAACAATGGACAGTAGAAATTACTCCAGGAACAGACGGTACAGTGGCGGTAGGTCTTCCAGCCAATATTGTCACTGATACCCCTGGAAACACTAATAAAGCCAGTAACATACTGAATACAACTTTCGATGGTACAGCGCCAACAGCGCTGAGCCTGACCAGAAAAACAGCCAATCCGATTCTGACGACTAGTGCTGGCTTTAGAGCAGCCTTCTCAGAAGACGTAACGGGTGTAGACCTGACCGACTTTGAAGTGATCTTGACCGGCACAGCAACA
>TARA_R110000796_G_scaffold40420_3_pt1 | contig 24580 bp, 27 predicted proteins | sample TARA_R110000796 | Tara Oceans TARA_R110000796 (sample SAMEA4397815) | marine metagenome | biome: Polar Biome; feature: [SRF] surface water layer (ENVO:00010504); material: water (ENVO:00002006), including particulate matter (ENVO:01000060) such as... | depth 5 m
TATGTGTCCAGCTGCTTTTAGTGTGACTCTCTGGGAGTTGTTTGCGTTTCTAAACTCTGCATCATTGGCAGAGTAGTTGTCTACTGCTGTTGGTAAATTATTCCAACCAACTTGTGCAAAACCATCGTTTAAATCAAACCTTCTTCTGGTCCATGGTTGTGGGTGTCCGTCAGCTCTTATTCCTCCAGAGTCTTTGTTATCATACAGCCAGTGGTCATAGCCAAATTGACTAAAAGATAGTTTGCAAGTATCTCCAGGTTTTATAGGGTAGGTAGTATGCCACCCACCTCCACCCGAGGTAAAGACGGGCACATTGTAAAGTAGTCCTGGAGTAACTTGCAAGTCGGTATCTGCAGAAGTATCAAACGTCCTATCATTACTGATCTTTACTGTAGCTGTTTGATCTCCTGGAAAGTACTCTACTATGCGTCCGGGCATTTCAAAATGATAGTCGTTCATATCCATAATATTATCCAATAGGTATTGTGTCGTTATCTACTTCTTCTGCTGATTTAGCTTTACATGCACACTCTATCTGAGTAAGGGTAACAACCTTGGGTGGAGGATCGGTAAATCCTAAGCCTTGGCTTGCTCCTTGCATAATCTCATCAGTTGTTGGAAGTGATTCTCCTGTAAGAAAAGGAAAGCCACTATCTCCACCTGCAACACCTCTTACTATGCACCCAAGGCCTGCACTTGCTAAACCTTGTCCATAGGAATTTCCCATAGTTACCATATCGTAAAAAGCACCTATGCTAGATTTTCTAAGTTTACCTATGGCAGAATCAATAGTGTCTTCAACAAACTCTGTAGCAACTTCTGTAGCTGCATCAAGTAAGCAACCTCCTACCTGTTTGATAGCTCCTTTAAGAGAGCTTCCAAAACCTTCTTCAGCACAAGGATCAACTTCAGCTTCAAAAAGCTCTCCACTGTATTGTGCAACACAAGGCTCATCTACATGCATTTCATAGAAAGCTTTTCCAGTAGATGGGTCTAGTCCTCCATATTTGTAAGTAGTCTTAGTAGCAGTACCCGTAGAGTCTACTCCGTTTATAACAAAGTCTTCTCCTTCTACATAAGATCCTTGAGATAGTTTATCACAGTCATCCACAAAATACCCATAGTTTGCAAGCTCATCTTCTAAAGCTGCTCTTGCTGGTCCAATTACCTCCGTAAAAATAACAGGTATTGGTGCAGATATATTTTTTGCATCATACTTTACTATTTCTTCACCAGTCATAGTAAAGCGCATAGAGTCAACCATGCCTGCACCTTGCTTAGTTTTAAACTTACTAAACACTACTGGGTAGTAGTCACCTAAGTTACTAGTAACTCTGCACTCAATGCCGTTTACTATTAGGGCATCTAGTACAGCTTTAATATCTCTTGTAGCGTTGTCTCCATAATCTGTATCTGCTACAGCTTGAGTTTGAGTAGCTACTGAGTCTAGTCTTACGTTTGAAATACATCCCTCAACTACAATCATTCTATTGTGCCTAATAGAATGATTGCTTATGTGAAAACCAGTAGCTACTGGGTATTTTGTAATGGTAGCAGAAGTTTCATGATCTTCTGATATTACGGCATGAAAATCTATTGTCTGCTCTACCCCTTCTGGAGTATTATAAATAAAAGTAGCTGGTGTAACTTTTGCCATTACAGCCTCCTTTAAAATTAACCACCCCAAGCAACAGTTTTCATTAGCTTACCTTTAGTTGGGGATAGTGCGTTTATGATAGTGGACCATTCAGAGGTGTAGTTACTTCCTTTGTGCTGTACAGCAAAAGCTTGGTATTTACTATATTCTGAAAAGTTTTTAAGGTAATTCTTAACTACCTCAAGTGTTTTAGGGTCAGCTTTTGCTTCTATAGTAAGAAGATTAGATAGGTCAAGAACTGAAGTAGGTCTAATCCTAGGATCCAAATTACTAACTATGTTTGCGCTAGCTATTCCAATCTTAGGGTTAGCCCTCATAGAGTTTGTGTTTAGTACAACATCTGGCTCTTTTGAAGACAAAGTTGTTTTACCCACATTACCAAGGTCTGGCTTATACATAAAGTAATAGCCTCCTTCGTAAGTGTAGGTTTCAAAGTTGTATTCTTTTTCTAGCCTACGTAAGCATTGCTGAATGTTGCCTTGCATTGGTCTAGTAGGAGTTTTAGGTAACTCTTTTTCTAACCCAGCTGGAAAAGATAAGAACACTCTTTCTCCCGTATGACCAACAGAGTTTAGAATTTGGTTTACCATATTCTTTAGTGAAGGTGCTACAGTATTCAAATCTACTTGTTTTTCAGAGTACTGTTTTCTAAGCCTATCAAAGCAAAACAATTTGGTTATTCTGTCTGGCGAATTTATTTGATCTGTAGCATTGTTTATATAAAAACTGTTTGCAATTGTATGCAACCTGCCATCATGTAAACGAGTTTTTACAGTAACATACCTTTCTCCATCCATTAAGCTGGTTATCTGTGTGTTGTTCATGTTGTATATTGTAAAAGAAGCTCGGCTAAACTGAGGAATAAGTCGCACATCAAAATCGATGCGCAACCCATCTGCAAAAAATATTTGTCCACCTCCTTCTGGTTTATCCCGGACTTCTAGAGATACATATTGTTTAAGCATACCCTAAATTCCTTTCTGATTGCTCCTGTATGTCACCATTATTATTTACAGAAGTTACTGAGTTACGCTCTGCATCTATTTTAGTGCTTACAGTAATTTCATTTTTGTTGTGAACATTAACATTTAATGGTTGAGCAGACTCTGAGTTAATATGGTTTGAGGGAACTGCTTCAATACCTAAACTAGGTAAGTCGTTTGGAGACCAACCTTCATTAATTATAGGTAGATCGTTAGAGTCAAAATTATGCTTGTTTCCAGATCCCACAGTACTAGCAGGTGGTCTTCTCGCTTTGTCAAGAGCCTCTGTTCCACTACTAAAACCTAATGCAGATTTAAGAGAATTCCAATTGTGAGACAAGCCATCACCTACACCAGTTCCTTCTACATGTTTATTGTAAGCTTCTGCTGCAGTTTGAGTAACTTGGTATACGGCTCCTGCCCCTACTGCTGCTACAGCAACTGGCAGCAAAGCACCACCTACAGCTGCTGCACCTCCAAGCAAAGCAGATCCACCTAACGCTGCTGCTGCTGTACCTCCTGCACTAGCTAGCGTCAGTAGTTTGTTAGCAGCTATGTTTAAAGTCTTGCTTCCTAAAGCAAACTCGGCCGTAGCTGCAATTGCTCCACCAACTTCTCCAGTGGCCGCAGTTAAAGTTTCACCTGTAGTTTGTAAGGTTTGTCGAACTGATTGGTAACCTGCTGTATAGCTTCTTGTACCGTCTTCATGTAGTACACCTTTTGCCGTAGCTACTTCCTCTGCGGACACTCCTTCTAACACAGTCATGTCATCTAATAGAGGATTGATGGCAGCAAACATTTGTGTTCTAGTTTCTCTATCTAGACCACTAGACCAGCCTTGCACTGTAGCAAGAATTTCTTGAGTTGACTTATTTTGAAAGTCACTTATCTGAGGAGTAAACCCAAGCTTTTGATCAAGCTGGCTTGATCCCCATCTAGTTACCATATTGGTAATAGAGTTTTCAACTAAGCTTGATGTGTTAAAGTCTGTACGCATTTGTCCAGCAGCAAGTATAGCAGATTTTGAACCACCCTTAGTCATTCCACCACTCTGGAATAAGTACTCTAGGCCACGAGTACTTTCTGTTGACATACCAGACACACCAGCTAATCTTATTGTGTCCATTCCAGAGTTGTTTGCATTTTGCATGCCTTTTACTATTTCACCCAACGAGTCTCCAGCGTTTCTTGCACTGTTTCGTAATTCTCGAAGAGCTCTTGCTGCATCTCTGGAAGCCCTTGCTTCAGCAGCTCGAGTAGCTCTATCTTCTTGACTAGATCCAATAGAATTACTTACTGGATTTTGCTGGATCATTACTGGATCGTCAGAACCACCAACACTTCCTCCACTGCCCTGTCCTTCACTAGCTGATCCAAAAGAGACCACCGGTGAATCAGCTTCTATATTATTAGAGAAAGACTCAGTTTGGCCGGCATCAGCAGCAGCTTTTGTGCCAACACGCCTTGCTCCTTTATAGCCTTTTTTCATTTTGTCTAACTCCTCTGAGTTATTAATTCCTGCCGCTAGACCTCGTGCAGACTGACCCAAGGACACTAGTTCAGTTTGCATTTTTGGATCTGCTTTTACTAAGTGATGGTGGTACTCGTTTGTCTCTCGGTCAAGCGCATAGAATTGAGTTTCTGTTTCACCAGTAATAGCCATTTGTATTTGCATTTGTGGTGTGTAATCTTCTAAGGCACCTTTCATACCTTTCTCACCTAAATACTTTAGTTCTAGCAGCCCTGCACTTGAACCGTCTTTGTTAAACAGTCTACCATCTGGTGTAGCTCCCATTCCTTCTATGGCATCATTTGTTTGAAAGAAAGCCTCACGAAAAATTAAGTCTTTTCCTTCAGTAGCTAAGAAAGAGTCCCTTGCTTTGCTTTCAAATTTATTTCCCATTGAAGTGTATGCGTTAGATATATCCAGCCTTAATAGTGCAGCATCTTTAGCTTCACCTTTTAAAGTTGTGTTTATCAGACGTTCTTCTGCCAGCTTAGCTGCTACACGTTGGTCACCTTTGCCTTTGTATAACATCTTTCCTAAAGAAGCAGTTACCAAACCTTTACGTTGGTTAAACCATTCTTTAGATCTTTGTTCAGGATTATTACTATTTTTGGTTGCTAAATCATACGCAGCTAACATAGTTGGTCCATTTGGACCCATAGCTTGTCTCATGCTTGGAGCTTCTGAGCTGTTAGTGATTAGCTGAGAAGCTAGCTCTCCGTCAGTGCCAGCGTCTACCATATCTTGCCAGCTTGACATCATTCCTTGAACAGCACTCTCTTGGTCAGAGTTCTCTTTAAGGCCATGCATTCCTCCACGGTTAGATCCTTTTCCTTCTAAACCGGTTTTAGCAGTAGTGTTAAGCATTAGGTCAGCATTGTGCTGACTAACATTTGCGTTTAATTCTAAAAATACATTCCTTATTGGATAGTCTTTATATTTTTCATCTAAAGTACCATCAGCTCTAGCACCAATAACTCGTTCGGGACTATAGAAAGATTTTTCTCCAGTTGAGGCATATATTTCTGGAGTATCAAGTATTTCTCCTCCAAACTCATCTAAGCCAGACATGCCCAAGGAGGAACTGTAGTGGCTTCTAAAATCTTGAGCTGCTGCTTGTTCTCCATAAGGGGTATCCAACCCAAGAAATCTTGACCTGTTGCCGTAGTTTTCATCACGGTTAGTTATCATGTCCTGACGTATTATGCTTGAAGCATCTTTAATAAGAGTACGTTGCGCATTAACCCGGTCCCAGTGTTCTTGTTTACGTATTTCTGTAAGAGCAAGCTGTGCAGGGTCTTGAGTATCTCTAGAAATACCAGTCCAGTCCATTCTTGAAAACATATTATTTAAGCTAGGAGCTTTGCCCATCAGCTGTTGATGTAGCTGGTTATTTCCATCTAGAGAATCTCTGCTAAGCCCTCTTTTAGAAAGCTGCTCATCATATTCCCAATTAGTCCAAGCAGCTGTATTATTTGCTCCACCTCTTAGTGCGGGTGTAGGCACTAAGCCGGCCGTATTCATTTCATTTGTTGTTGGTAAAATTCTACCGCCTCTTCCTGATAAGTCTGAGTTTAAAATGTACTCGTGTAACTCTGCAACAGCTGCTTCTTTGCGTATGCCATATACGTCTGAGTTTCTTGATCTTTCACTCATGTAATATCTATCTACAGTATTATCTATTACTGCATAGGCATTTTGTAAAGCAAGTCTGTGATCTTTTTCTGCTTGACTACCTTGAAAGTTTGTGTTGAGTCTTTGTCCAGGGCCACGTTCCATCATTTCAGGAAGGGTGTTTTCTACGTAGGATAAAGCTCGGTACATATCTGCTTTAGGTACAGTGTATGGACTTACTCCCGTTATTGAGCCAGTTATTGGATCTATGTTTGAAACAGGGCTTGGAGTAGCTCCACCTATAACAGAGTTAAAGTCTCTTTGTCCAGTAATGTTTTCTAGTACTAAACCAGCTTCAGCTAAACGTAGTGAATCTCTGTTATTACTTCCTTTCACTTCTCCTCTAGACATCATTCCTAAAGTGTTCTTTAAGTTAGACCCCATACGACTTAAGTAGTCTTGATCTAGAGTTTGTTCTAATGCCATTCCGTCTAAAGTGTTTCTGTCTTTTCTTATCCAGTCTCTGTCAGAGTCTCCTTCACTGTTTAAATTACTAGATGGCTCTCCTTCCAATACAGTGCCTCTAAAAATTGAATCATCAATAGAGTCAGACATTCTTCTTGGGGGTTCTGCTGTTATGTTGGTATAAGTTTGCTCAGGTTCATGTGAGTAGTAAGATGCTCCAGAGCTTACCTGCTCATTTACTGGAGTAGGAGCTGTGGCTGACTTTCTTCTGGCATCTAAGTTTATGGACAGTGTTTTTCTAGCCATTATCAACTCCTATTAGTTGTTAGTAAGCTTGTGGTGTTGGCGGTAAATCCACAGGCTGAGATTGGTGAACCCTAATCTCTATTATTTGGTGCATCATTTCAATGTCATATAAAGAGTAAGTGCAATCACCTAGCTCTTTTAATGTACACATGGGAGGACTTACTAGCAAAGGCCTAATTAAATAGCCGTTTAGCTCTGGGTAAATCTGATTATAATCTACTGGCAGAGCTTTGGATTCTTCCCTTACTTGGCTGGGGAGGTTGCCTTTGCTAAACCTGATACGAAAAAATCGTTGTACTGCGAATGAACTACATGAGTAAACAACTCAACAACGTCTATCATACTCATTTCATTTAATGAATCTGAGGTAAGTTTTTCACCATCCATACGTGCTTGTTGCACAAAGTGGAACATCAATTTTGTTGCTAGTACACCATCATCAGAACCCATGACCGCAAGCATAGCTGCTGGTACGTTAAGGGCTGATATTGTTATTACACTGTCTTGTCCAAATATTTTGCATACTTGAGTTAAGTTTTCAAATTGCACTTTAGCAGACCAATTTGGAATGTATATTTCTCTACCATCTTCTAAGTTAGCTGTGTAGCCACTCATTTTGTATCTCCAAATAAAAAAGCCCTTAACTTCTGGTTAAGGGCTTATGTAAATTACAAAGCAGCTATGTCGCCACCTTGCTTGCGGCTGAATACTACTTCTTCAAAGGTTATTACCCAAGTGTTTGTACTCATTGTTTGCCCACGAGTCATTGCAGGCATAGCTAGAATAACTCCATTGTTCATGACAGCAGAGTCTTTGCCCATGTTATCAACAAGCTTAGCTTGTATAGGCGTAATCAACTGGCCATCTGCATCAGCTTGTTGCTGGAAGTAGTTGGACCAATCTTGCAAGTATTGGTTTTCAGGTGCATTCATTAACACAGGAAAGGTCAGGTCACCTGCACGAATACGTTGCATGTTTACAACCATGCTACCATAGGCGCCAAAAGTAGTTGAGGCAATAGGAGCTCGTCGTTGCACAGTAATAAGGTTTTCGCCAGTAGCATAACCTTCTATTTTAAATTGCTCTGGATTTGATGAATCACGGCCGGGATAATCAGCAGTAATCAAAAGATCCACGTTAGCAAAAGAGTATTGATACATAGTTTGTTTCTCGTTAAGAGCTCCCCACTAAGCAGGGAGCTTTGTTTAAATTACTCGGAAAATTGACCGGATGTTTCTACTTCATGCAATGCTCCAGCACCAACCATCTTGAAAGATAGGCCACTGTACAATCGATTACTTTTATCGCTTGAAGCAGTGTCTTGCAAAGATACCGATTGGACTATAAAGCCTTCTGGTAGATAAGTTCCATCTGGTAAATAACCAGGAGCGCACAAACCATTTCTTACAGCAGATCGTAAGCTTCGCTCTAGTGTAGCAACAACAGTGTTAATACCTGCTTGAGTATAAGGTATCTTGGTGTTATTTACATAAATCAAGTTAAACATATCAACTTCACAACGGTTTTCTAGCCATAGCAAGCCATGAGTAGTATCCAGCCATGAGCCTGAAGCCATACGAGAGTTTGTGTATGCATTTACAGTTTTGCCAATCTTAACAACAGCAGAAGCGTAGTAAGATTTTAGTGCACCATATTCTGCAGGGGTAAGGTCTTCAGCGCTGACTCCTGGCATTTGCTTTAAGTTTAAAGTAATGGTAGAACCAATAGCAGAAAAGTTTACAGATGCAGCTCTGCCAAACACTGAAGCGCTTGGATAAGAATTTACATTACGACTAAAAGTAGTGAGAGAAAATCTAAGAGTTTTACCTTTTAGTTTAGCAGCTACACAAGAGGTGCTACCATTTGTTAAGGTAGTCAAGTCATTAGTGGTATTGCAGAAAATCTTTTTGTTACCTTCTGCCCAAACAGCTATATCAACTGCTGAGTTACCAGTGTTGTCACTGTAAGCAGCATCTCGAAACATTTTATGAGTAACTAAACCAATGAACTCGGTACCGTTATTTACTACGTTAGCTAAAGATGTTGTTGCAGTTTCAGCATTAATTCCTGATACAGTTCGTGCGCTTGCTTGTGTTAGTCCTAAAGCTCGTGCAGCTGGTGTATCACTGGCTGCAATAACTGCACCAGAAGAAGCTCCAGCTGTAGCTCCTTTAACAACAAACTGATATCCGTTATGAGATACCACAGCTCCAGTGAGTACACCAGAAACCAGGGTAGTAAGTATTGTTGCTATTGAATCATAGCTTACTGGAGAGGCTGAAGAAATACCTGAAGCATCTACAGAAACAGAAGTTCCATCTAGAGTGAAAGTTAATAGCTCTCCATCTACTTCTTCAGAAGCCCAATTAGAAGAGTTTTCAACTAGCTCTGCTGGTGAATCGCTTCCACCACCAAGCAAGATTGCTTTTTGAGGAGTGCTAAAATTAACTAGTACTACAAAATCGGTTGGTGTGGGTGTCTGAGCATAAAAAGAGTTTGCAGCTTTATATACTTCAGAAGAAGTAGACCAATCACCACCCACACTTGCTAAGCTTGTATAAGCTCGGGCTCGTTCAGCAGCAGTAATGCCTTTACCTGTTAAAAATGCATCATCTTCAGTTGTTAAGAATCCTAAGATACCAAAGTTGCCACCAGCTACACCCGTAGGAGATACTGAAATGGAAACATTAGCGAATTCTGTGATTTCAATCGCCATAGTTGTTCCTTGAGTTATGGTTAAATGTTTATGTTTAGTTGTGTAGGATCCAAACTTGCTACAACAAACTGACCTTGCATAGCAACATTAGTTATGTTGTTCACAGTTTCGTCAAATACTCTGGTAACGTATAGCTCTACAGAAAAACCTTTGCGGTACTCCCACTCTTTTTCTAGTTTAGCATCTTCGCTTGACAAGGGTGTACACTTTACAAAGCCATAGCCATGAAATATCATCAAGGCTTTCATTGCTTCTGAAGTCCAGCCATTCATAATTTTAGAACTAGGTATGCCTGTAGTATCTACAACACCAATTCTGCAGCGCAACTTTACTGCGGAGTAAGTTCTAAAAATAGTTTCATCATTTGTTTGAGAAAGTATGGTTTGTGTAGGTATGCTTACTTGGTATTCTTCTAGTACTCTTAGGTGAGCAAATTCTCCAGGAGGTTTTTCAGCATCTCTTTGCCTAGCTGGATAAGAAAATTTAGGTATTCCTACCATAGTGTCTACCATTACTTGTAGCACTCTTATGTCAGCTTGGTCAGGTGTTACAGTCATGGAGTCCACTCCTCTGATTTTTCTAGTAGAACTGAAAAGAAACCATATGTAGACTTATCTGATCTTTGAAGAACATTAAAGTAGAATCCCCCATAGCTTAATTTGTCTCCCATGTTTGTTTCATACTTATCTGTAACAAACAAAGTTCTAAAATCACTTATGCGGTTACCTCCATCTTCTACCCTAAGTGCTTGGCCTTCTTCAAATTGGGAAAATTTGTTTCCTGGTTTTACTACACCATATATAGTCTTTTCAACAAAAGTGTTTAGTACCCAGTTGTTATATTCGTTGTAGTACCCCAAAAGATCTGGGGCACTGTATAGTACAAGCTTAGTTAGCATTCTAGCATTAAAAGCTCTTTGCATTTGTAGTGCCATAACTAGGTACTCAAAATAAGTGGCATGACCTTGCGCCTATAAGACACATATCGCTTGCCATAAGAGGTGCTGAATAGATCATCAGCAGTAGGTTTTATATCCCCTATTGCATTCTTAATAACTACATCATCTACTTCCTGATGTTTGATTGGCGCCAAAGTTCCAGAGTCGCCAAGTTCGGTATTTTGTGCAACCACAAGTAAGTGTGCTGCGTAATAGGAGTGAGCTACATCGTAAAAATCTAGCCAAATACCTGAGTTATTACTATCTAAAATTAGCGCAACATCATCCAAAAATAACTGAATGCGGGGTTCGCTTACTTCACCAAATTCAGGAAACCTGTTTTGAAAATCTGTTACGCTAGCCATAAAAATCCTATTCTTTGTTGGTTTCAGCAGTTTCTAGTTTAGCTAGTTCTGCTTTTAGTGCTACTGCCCGAGCTTTCTTAGCTTTAGCTAAGTCTGCTTTTGATAGTTTAACTTCCTCTAAAATAGATAAACTTCCAGAGCTAATAAGATCTGTTGCAGCTTTTGCAAAATCTTTTAACCATACTGCATCATCTATTTCAATAGTTGAGCCAGCAGGAATGTTTACCGCTACAGGAACACCTCCACCAATGACCACTTTGCCATCTATAGAAGAAGGGCTGTGTGGAGCTAGGATAGAAGTGTTCATTACTAAGTTGCTTTTAATTTTCATTTTTTTTTAGGTTCTCTTAAGTTTAATTATTTTTCTTTACGCATATTTTCTAAGTGAGCTTCAATTCGTCCAAGTGTTGCAGACATAGTGTAAAGTCTAGCTTCAGTAATAGCGTAAGATTTTGCTTGTACTTGTAGTCCCGCGACAGCCTCTTGCACAGAAAAAAGGCTTATTGCTATGTAAATTACAAAAGCAATAAGCGCACTTATAGCTGCAAGAGCAGGCCGTTGAATAAATAGCTTTACCAGCTCTACCATTCTGCCTGCACCCCTTTAAGATTTAAGTGTTAGTTAAGCAATGCCTAACCAATGCTGTACAGCAGCAGGTCGAACCATTTCTAGTCCAGCAAAGCGGCCGTAACAGTTAATCTCAAACTCTAAGCCTTTAAGCTGCACAGGTAAATGCATATAAGGGAAAGGCTCACGAACTCGCATATTGTCTTCACCAGAAGATACTACTGAGAAGCCTTCATAAGATCCACCAGTAGGATCAAAAGCATTACCGATGCTTGCACGAGATGGGTAAATGCCTTTAACTTCGTTTACATCTACAATCTGGTCAGCAGAGTTGATGAAGTCGTTGTTAGCTAAGAACCAGTTCAAGATGCTGACATCTGAATGGATAGAACGTGGAGTGTTCTGTAAGATTTTCTTAGAAGCAACAGACATTATAATGCGATCAGGACGGAAGATCTGCAAAGTGTCGTCAAACATTTTGGTGGTTGCAGAGCTAAGGTCAGCGATAATTTCGTCTGGGGTTTTGTAAGCCCAAGCATACTTTGTAGCGTCAGCAGCAGAAGCAGCAACAGATGTACGAGTACAAGTTAGTGCTGGAGCATTTGCAGGACCATCAAAGAAACCATGCAAGTTATTTGCTGGGCTACCAAAGAAAATAAGTTGGTTGACTTTTTCTTCATAAGATTTACGAGTTGCTTCAGCTTTACGAGCTTCCAAAGGCATACCTGTAACTTTGGCTGAAGCAATTTCCATACGAGAGTAGCCAAAAGCGTTACCCAACGTGCGTACAGAAATACTGAATTCCTGACCCGAGATATCACCACGAGGCAAGTCAGTTGCTTTACCAGCAATAATGGCAGTTTCACCACGCTTATCGTATGCACGATAGGTGATAGTCTGAATACCTTCACCGCCTTCTGTGTTTAGAGCGAACAAGGTGCGACCCTTTAATTCTGGGTATAGAACATCATAGCTTTGAGCTTGAATGTGTTCTAGCTGACGCATGAAGAATACGCCTTCATCGTCTGTCATAGCACCTTGGTTAATAAGATGAGTAACTGCGTCATTGATCTCTACATCAACCATAGGCTGATTAACTAGTAAGGTGTTTGTAGCTTCGTCTAGAGCATACGCTTTTACGATTTTAGACATTTTTATTCCAAATTGAGTTGTTTAAAGGTTTAACTTTGTTTAATGTGGCAACTATTGTTTATGAGGCAACCACATTTTTAGTTAAATGTCGATACGAACTTTGATAACATCGCCTGCAATGCCTGCTTCTTCTGCAACTACGTTAGTTGTAGCAACAACATTACCAGCAACTGCAGTCTTACTAAATACGCCAGTAACAGTATCTACATGAAGTACTTGACCTGCAGAAACAGCAACTGCACCACCAAGTAGCACATACAAATAGCCTTCACGTACTAGAGACACTGACTCGGTAACTAGGTAGAAAGTGTCATTACCAGTAGAAGGTCGAGTGCCGGCTTCATGGTTGTATTCACGAGCAGTAATAGCAAACACTTTAGCAGCGCCACCAACTGCAACGCCTTGTTCAACTGAAGTATCACGTTTTACAGCTTTACCAAAACCAACACTTGCACTAGTAAGAATACCGGTTTGCTTTACAGCAGGGGCCGAATCTACTAAATCGCCAGCGTAGCCGTTTTTAGTGTAAAGAGAAAAAGATTGAGTAGTCATTTAAGATTTCCTAATTAATAATGGAGGTTGGTTCTGCTTATGCTTTGGCTTTAGACCGAGCAATTGCAGATAATCGGGCAAGGGATACTTTATCTAATACAGGAGCTTTAACTTCTGTATCAACTATACCTTGTGCTTTAATTAGCTTACCCATGGGAGTTTCGCCTCTGGAGGCATCCACAAGAAGTTCAAACATGGCAGAAATAAATGCTTCACTTTTACCAGTTAAGTCTTTCTCAGGAACTTGGTCTTCAACGACCATACGCTCAATCTGCTCAATAGTCTTGTCACCAAGATCACGGAAATCAGAAATCAAACGAGCATTTTCTATAGCGGAACAACGTGCTGTAACATCTTGCTCGGCAGCTAATTTAGCAATTTTTAATTTACTAGTTAGCTCTTGAACTTCACTAGTAAGTTCATCAACAAGCTTAATTTGCACAGCAAGCTCATCACTGATTTGAACAGCAAGCTCATCACTAATTTTAGAAGCCTCTTTAGCTGCATCAACTATTACTTTCTTAGCTACAGCATCCGCTTCTTTAGTCTTAGCTAACTTAGCAGCAACTTTAATTCCAGCCTCTTTTACAGCTTCAGCATCTTGCACTTCAAGTGCTTCATCTGAAATACGGCAACTTGAACCAGCTCTTCCTTTAGCAACAATTGCTATGTGATTAGCACGAATATTACGTTGAAAATATTTACCATCAATATCTTCAATGTCACATGTGTAACCAGCAGAAAGTTCTTGAGTTCCATCAGTCAATGCGTCAATTGCATCTTGAGCAGTTAATACTAAAGTACCTCCTAACGTATCTTCATCTTGAACAGGCATACCTTCAAGCATACCAACTTGTAAATCTTTTGCGTTTTTAGAAGAGACAGGTAAGTTTTTACCGTCTTTATCTTTGGGGTGTCCAAGAGTTACAGGAGAGCTTCTAAAAGAATCCATAGACTCAACATCAAAAACATCAGCAGCTTCACGCCACACTGTAATTACTTCATTTTCTTTGCGGTCAACTAGACCTAATTGTTTTGCAGTATATAACTGTGAACCTGTTCGAGCAAACTTACAAGGCACAAGCATTTGTCCTGCATCTGTAAGTGTACGCATACTAGGAACTTTAATACGATCTTCCAGTGCAATGTTATTTAGCATTGGTTGCTCCGATTGTGGTTGGGTTGGGGTTTTCGCCTACTGTGGCCTCTTTACTTACAGCACCATAAAGCTTAAGCTCATTCAATCCAGACTCTCTGGATAAAACTCCACTATCGCATAGTTTTGAAATAGACTCGCTTTTTGATTTAATACGCTCAGCTTTTTGTGCAGCTGACTCAGGAAATATGCATCCCCAATTGTATTTAAAATCATCTTTGTCTAGCTTATAGTGGGCTGACAATAAACAGTCTACAAGACGAAGCCTGGGATCAAATACACTTCTATGTAAACCTTGCAAAGTCTCAATGTAGTTTACTAAATCTGATTCTCCAGTTGCGTTTAAACCGTCTGGTGAAGCAGATAAAAATCGAGTTGCAGGTATACCTACAGAAGCAGATACCATTTTTAAGTATTCCCAAATTAGATCCTTTACTCCTGAGAGTTGAATTTGCTTTTGGTTAAACTCCTCAGTGCTATCAAGTATTGATACACCAAAGTTGCTTTTAATAAGCTTCCAGTCTGCAAATCTTTGTATCATTGCTGCAGTTCCAGCAGGTGATTCTAATATTCCTGCAAGCCCTTCTACACTAATTACATCGGTGTTTGCTTCTTGTACCATCTGTGCAGCAGCATAGCTAGTAGTGTGGAAGTTATCAATCTGATTCATTAGTGGTATAAGAACACTGTCGCTGTACCATAAGTTTCTTTGTCTTTCATAGATAGGAAGTTCGGTACCTTCAAATCTTATTAGTCTGTCTTTGTGTATTGGTGTAGGCTGGTTTACAAACTGATAGTGTTCTGGCATTCCAAAAGTTGTACTCATAGGAATTTGATCTATAACTCCCATAGCAACAATTCTTGTTCTGTCTACAACCATCATAGATCTTAGACAACCAGGCCTTAGTCTTTTCCAGTTTATAGGTTTATCAGTTGAACGTCCATCATCAACATCAAGTACTATAAAAGAGGTGCCATAAAGTCTGGCCCATATGTAGGCTTCACGAAACATTTTAGAAACTTCAAATTCTTCATCAGCTTGTTGGGCTTCCTCAGATTCAAACTCTCGCCACTCTCTTGTCAAGTCTTGGGGTATGATTTGGCAAACTTTTTGACTTAGCCAGTCTTCACGATAACGAGCAGACAAAGCTATGTGATCATAGTTTCTACCAGAGTGATTCCATTGATTGTAGCTAGCCTTATCTTTTTCTCCACCTAAACCGGTGGCAAGGTTGGCTAGACCATCATAAAGCCTAAAGGGTTTCTGATTATTATCAATCATAATACTAGATTGAGATGTGTCAGTGTCCTCCATATGGCCTCCTGTTTAGTTATTGTTTAAATATCCCGACAGTTTGAGCATAGTTTAGTGGCTTGCTGGGAATTATTATTTAAAGAAGTCCATCCATTTGGTTTTTCAATATACAAACCATCTGCTGTAATTACTTCTAAGTTTGCAGAAGCTAACCCTAAGTAGGCTATTTCTGCAACTACATTACCTTCTTTATCTTTTATCATGAACCTGTCGTTAAGTAAACTACGACTGTCCAATCGAGTTTTTAGGCTCATGTGGTTCTCCTTGTGTTATACCCAGGACTCATAACTCATACTTCCACTAGAAAATGCTATAACAACTGCATCAGAAACATTGTCTGCACAATCATCGTGATTAGTAGTTGGTCCTAAAGAAGTTTGTCCAAGCAGCTCTAACTTAAAATGACTTAAGTGTTCATGGTGTTTTGGTAAAATTATTCTACCTTTGTCAAAATAGGGTATTGCGTTTAAAAACCTATCAAACTTAGCATTACTTGCTGTGCCATCCCTAGGTACTGGTTTTACCCTAACAGTTTTGTCTTTTAAAAACTGTTGGTTTAAGAATAGTCCAGAGCTTTTATCTTCCATGTAGAAATATTTTGGTTTAAGATCTAAACGATCTCGGTTAGTCACATTCTTTTCTCTCCAAAATCTTCTCATTTCAACTACAAGCTCGGGCACTTCCCACTTTCCAACAACTAAATCTATTAACACTAACTTTCTATTATCTGCATTTCCTCGAGTTACTCCCCAGTAGCATGCTACTGTAAAATCAGAGTAAGACGCTACTGTAGAAGCTGTGTCTGCTGTTATAAAAGTGTAAGCAAACCTGCCAAATTCTTCTATAGAATCATAAAAGTATAAAGAACTAGCTTTTAAAGCAGCTGTACCTTTACTAACTGGTTTACCTTGGTACTGAGAATAAAAAGTGTAAGGATCTTTTTCTAACAAACCTAGTAGGCTTATAACATCTTTACGTATTGGCCAGAAGCTAGATATTTTTTGTATTTTACTTTCAAACATATAACTTTCATATTTTCTGTCTTTGCTTTCTGGTAAATTATAAAGTATTGGTTTTACGTTAGTATACCCAAACTCTTCTATCTGTTCTTTATACCAAGCTTCACTACCTGCATCTTCAACAACTATGCCGGGTATGTTTAGCCAATCGTATACGTCACTGCTTCCACCTTTCATTAGGTAGCCGCACAAGTCATCGCTATGCAACCTCTGCATAATTATAACTAGCGGAGTACTCATTGTTGCTAATCTAGACAAAAGCGTGTTGCTAAATCTAGCATTTATTTTTTCACGTTCTCTTGGAGAGTTTGCATCATCTGGTTTAATCACATCATCGATAGCCATTAAACCTGCAAAACCTTCCACCAGTGCTCCACAACCTTTACCAGTAACACGACCAGTTGTGGGAATTGCGTGGAGCACTCCTGCACTCATTGTACCTAGTTTTTCAGCCGACTTCTTGTTGGGGTCGATAATGACATCGGGAAACACCCTTTTGAAGTCTGGGTTTGTCATAATAGTTCTTATGTAACCTGAGCATTCTGCTAGTACATCTGAGTTAAATCCAGTTAATATTGTTTGCCCACTAGGAGCATTGACCCAAGCAAACAAAGGCAAGAATATACTTATAAGTAATGTCTTGCCAGCTCTTGGTGGAATGTTTATTATCATCCTTGTTGATTCTTGGTCTATGAGCTTTTGAATTGCAGCAAATAGAATCACATAGTAGTCAACATGCATTAGTCTTTGGCCAGTAAGTACCTTAAAACAAAACTTAGAAAACTCTTCAAAGTTGTTTGTTAGGTACTCTCGCAGAGCATCAACTTCTTGATCACTCATTTGGCTTATGTTGCTCATGACTTTAAGAAAGACTCGAGAAGCTCTCTAGCATCTTGAGCACTTGCAATAATGAGTGTGTTCTTAACAGACATTGGTGAAGTTTTACCTTCTGCAATTAGTCTTGATATTTCTACAGATAGCTTAACTACCGTATTTGGGTCAGCTGGTATTTCTAGCTCATTACCTTCTGAGTCTTTAATTATTTGTCCATAGGCTTGGTCTTGCAATTCAGCCATCTTAAGTATTCGTTCTGCTATATGTAAACCCTTTTCTTGCATTTCTTCTGCAAGCAACTCGTGATACCTAGCGCGAATTTCTGGGTTACTCTTTACAACTGCACGTAAACTCATAGCATTGTGGTTTACAGTATCAAACCTGCTAGCTTTAGCTAAATCACCTCTTGATTGTAACATAGCTTGAGCTATTAGTTCAAACTCAGTAGATATAGCAATTTCATTCATTGGTTTTCTCCCTATAATCTAATTAGTTAATACACACCCACCCAGCCCTCCCTCTGATCAGGCGAGGTGGTAACGAGCTTTTAGGGTGTGTATCAATAGCGGGTATTCCAGATACATTTGTTATAAAAAGAATCTGTTAAGACCAATTAGAGATTTAGGGTCCCAACTTCCCATTTTTGGAGAGTCAGGTAAACTAACCTTATAGGCTTTTTCCCAGTAGGTTTTTAGCTCAGATAAATAGTCTCTGCTATAAAGCTCTATAAAAGTCTCAATAATTATATCGTATAGCACTTTTCTGTGATTGCAGTGAGTAGCAAATGAATCGTGTATAAATATCATGGGTAAATCAAGGCTTTTTAGTTTTCTAGCCACCATTCTTAGGTGTGTTGCATCAAGGCTGTGTATAATATTGGGAGCTATTGCAGACTTGTGCTTTTGAGAGTTAGGCAGTTCTTCACTAAAATCCAATATGTCTAGTTGAAACCTGCTTTCATTACTCAGTTTGCAATCAATATCTAATGGCTTGCCTTTTATTTTACGCTGTTGTCCAGTAAAACCGTCTGGGGTTGGCCACTGTATTTCAGCATTTCCGGCGCTAGATATCGTTTTAGCCGCATTGCTAACCCAGTTTACAGCGCCCTGAAGAGGCCCAAGAGTGTCTTGCATGTTCTTGTATAGGGCAACTCCTAAACGGCTTGTGTGAGCTCTTTCCAGCCCATCTCCACGCATCACATATTCACCTTTAGAATCATCCCAGGAAGTTTTGGCGCCAAACAATTTTCCCATGTGGTCCATTGAAGTCATCATTGTGGCATTATAGCCCCAAGTCATGACGGGTATTTTAGCAGCTTTTCTTGTAGCAAACACTTTTTCTTCTGTTCCAAGGCTTAAAGACCAGTCAAAAGCTACTTTCTCGTAAATATCTAGCTCATGTTCATCAATGTGCATTCCCAAGTGCCTTGTGATGGCGTTAGAACGCACCAAAGCGCTCCAGTGTTGTAGCCCTGAGCATCTTCCATCTAAGGGGATAAAAGCCGGCAGCGGTTGATCTTTGTTGATATGATAGAGATATAAAAGCCTTGCACAAGATAGGTAGCTGTAAGGTTTATCTGCTTCTCTCCAACTTTGGAAATGGTAAGGGTCGGCACCATGCTCTATCATTGCTAAAACACACCAATCTTTTTCTGAGTAGCCTTTAGCAGCTTCTACTAAGGCTAAGTATCCGTCGTCACTTAATGGCTCAACGTAAGTGGGTATTATTATAGCTTTTTCATAGTCAGCTCCTTGAGGACTAAAGCCACAAGTTGTGTCTGTGTACATTCTGCTTCGGCTATCTAAGAAATAAGGAAACATAAACTTACTATTTAGCATAACCTCTGCTGAAACAAGACACCTCTTGTACATAAAAGCAGAGCTTGTTTTATCAAACACAGGAGGAAAAGCCTTTATAACATCGTACATAAAATGATTAACTTTAAACTCTTGGCTTGCCATATCCGATGTTATAGCAGTTACTAGTATGTTAGCTTCACTGCTGACACCATTCCGTATTGGAGCTCTTGGTATCTCTTCTCTTGATAGCTTAGGAAAAGTAATAGCACTATCAGGGGCCCTTTCACAGTCTAACACTAAGCTTAAAAACTTTTGTGTAGGCACAACTACTCTTTCATCCATACCTCTTTCAAACTTTACATACCCTTGAAGCTCCATCTCACCCATAAACCTTAGTGCAACATTGAACGGGCTAGTTGCTTCAAGCATCTTCTTTGCCATACGAGGCACTAAGGAGTGCAAAGGTAAATCAAAGTATAAAGGTAAAGAATACAAGCAGTGAAGGTAAGCTCTTTTCCACCTACCATCCTTGCCTGAGTCCCACCTTCTTTGATTAATATCTTTTGGTCTTTTAAAACCTTTTGGTCTAGCGTTTGGTAAGGGCAGTACAACGCCACTATCCAGTTCTATCATACTGCCTCCTAGCTACTAGTAATAGATTAAGCTAAACATCTGCTTTGTTTTTGTCATGACGTTTCTCACCAACTTTGGCCAAACGCAACTTACCTTTACTAGACTCTTCTAAAGCGTAAACTTGAAAAATACTCCCAACTGGATTATTAAAGTCATATCTAAGGTTTTCTTTTACACTTACCAGTGTGGCGTTACGGTCTAAGTAATCACTAGCTTTAATGCATTTAAACATTTCTTCAGCTAAGTCATGAGTCCAACCTTTACCAAGCATGCACTTTATAGTAGTGCCATTTTTCCAGTTAAAGATAAGATTAGCAACCTTGCCAGCATACTTGCCAGTACCTTCTTCGTATCCTATGCACATCAAGTCATAGTCCACTCCACGCACCTTCTTCATCTTGCGCCAGCCTTTATGTCCAGCTTCCCATCCTGCGTCTAGATCGATAATCACAATTCCTTCTTCACCACCACTTATCAAAAAGTTTAGAATATGATTCATCTCATTTTCAGACTCTACTACTTGGTAAGGTATTATACTTAATACAGCATTACTGCTATTAGTATAAATAAGTGGATTACTATTGCTTTTACCATAAGCTACTTTAATTAAATCATTTGACATAAATCTGAAAGCTAAGTCATTTGATCTAAGTCTATAAGTGCTGCTGCTTTTGCCTTCTACAAAATCTTGAATACTTAATAAATCAAAGAAACGCATTTTTAGGTTGTTGAGCACAACATAGCCAGGTTTGTCAGAAGTGACTGGATTAACTCGGTTGGGGTTTGTAACTCCTGACAACACTTCTAAAGATACTAAATCACAAACCATTTCTCCAAAATATACGCCATCACCCAAGTTACGATTGCTAATAGCACTACTAAGGACACCAGTGTTAGTAAAAAGCCTGCCAGTACGAGAGAAAATAGTAGCAACACCATCCACAACAACAGTAATGGCACACACGCCATCTTCTTTAAGCTGTACACCATAAACTTTGCCAACTTTGTTCTTTTCAGTGACTTCATCATAGTGCTTTACCAGTTGAGTTACTTTAGCTTCTTTACGATAACTCTCATCTAATCCTAAATGTGTAAATATATTCATCAGGTTCTCCTAATGTTGTGTTGGTTTATCCATATCTAACATGGTCTGGAGTAAAAGATTTTCCATAAAGTTTATACGCATGATATCTTCAAGAAATTCTTTATTAGTTTTGTTGTTGCAAAAACCATCTTCTGAATTTTCTTCTATTTCATCTATAAGTTTAGATATGTTGTTTTCAGCAATCTCTAAGATTTGCTCGTAGGTACATTTAGCCATTTATTTTTCCTAATGTTGATTTATTTTAAGCCAGTTGTTATCAAAGGCGTGATAAAGCCTAGTCCAGACTTTTTAGATCTTATGTTATACCGATCACGATACTCTAAGTTATAGAAATCATTGCGATATACATTGTACAGTAATCCAGTTAGTCTATTAGTATATTGCTCTTTCATCAACTCTAAGGGGTAACCAGTTACGCTACAGAATATGCCAATTCCTCCAAGGTCAATAGCTTTTATGCGATTTACATATAGCGCTGTACGCATAAACACTTTATACAAAGTGTCATAGATATCACCAATGTTGTAGTCTTCCATCTTTTCAAACGAATCTATTTCACCATTTGCACAACCAATCCACAAAGGTAAGCCATCATGATGAACTTTCTTTGTTCCAATAAGCTTCTGTGAAAGATAGTTTAGCTTTTTGCTAATACCATTAAGTCCATGCAATGTACGGAAAGTGCAATATACATAATACTTGCTAGGCTGTTTCCATCCAAGGTCCATAAATCGGCCTTCGATCCAGCCACGATCAAACGCGGCATTGTGTGCTACAATAACTTCAGCATCATCAAGTACTGTCCACAACTTACGAAGAACGTATGTGTCATCAAGTGGATCTCTTTTGAATGCTGCTTTTCGGTGGTGGTTGCTTACTGATAAAACATCTTCTTTGCCACCATGGTACAAATCCCACCAAGTTCCCCAAGCAGCAGTAAGTAACTTGGTTTGATCACCTTCTACAACTGCATCGACATTTATACGTTGCATACCAGTTCGGAAAGTGTAGGCACGAATAAGGGATGTTTCAATATCCACAAATACAGTTTTCTTCATCATATTCTGAACATGGACACGATCTGTGTTGGGTATAAACTCAGGCATTTCAATTGATAATGTCATTTTTTGCTTCTCTTTATTGGTTTCTGTTTTCCAGTTTTAACATCAAAAGTGGGGTGGATTAGTCCGCTAGGGTTGTTTTCATGATACTCTAAATAATCAGCAAGGTTACGAAGCCATTTTATTTGGTCTTTATAAGCTAAATTACTCTTGGGTGTTCTAAACAACATACCTGCTCTAACTTTTCCTTCTCCAACATTGCAAGACATACATAAGGTTGCTCTTACATCTCCTCTAACATGACAATGATCTAAAGAAGGAGTTCCTCCCGCTAAAGATCCTTTACATATTGGGCATCTGTATCCCTGTTTAGCTGCTAATGCTTTTCTAGCAAAAGCTATTGACTCAGCAGGCAATGCCCTACGTGCTGCAGGTGTGTTCGCCATCAACAATTACTCCTTTAATAAGATCAAAGTACTCTGGTCGGCCGTCATAAGTCCAACGCTTAATAATTTCCCCTTTTTGCTCTCTTACCATAAACAGTAAATTAGCTTGAGTTTCAAGTTCTTGTTGCCAAGCATTACCGTGAATTTTCTTGTATTCACTAATAACTACCTCTAGTGCATCACCTGTTGATTTACTACCATAGAGTAGATCAAATGCTTGTCCTGGGCCCACTCCTTTTCTTACAATCCTTTCTTTACCTTTGTTAGGACCAGATTTAAAGGTACCGGTTTCTCGTACTCCACATCCCACAATCCAGTCAGTTGTGTCACCTGTCAACATCTGGAAGTACAAACCAATTAAGCCTGTAAAATGATACTTAGTTTTCTTGATACGAATTCCGCAATCTTTGTATATAACTTCTTTTTTTAGAGATCCACTTTTTGTTATATCAATAACTTTCATAGTGGCATCATCCAAATGTTTTCCCGGCACTTGCCTCAAGTCTTTGTCTAAACTCCATAAAACTGTGTCATCAGTCATATGAATGCCAAGCAAATCGTCAGCTTCTAGCCCTTTATGAAAATGGGTATTAAGGTTTTCTACAGCCCAACGTTTGGCATAGGTCAAGTTTATTGGACGTACTACTTCAAGTCGATTTGCTTTGTAGTCATCTACAAGCTGATCACGAAAATTGAATTTGGTAGTTACAAACATGATGTAGGTATTACACCCAGCAGCTAGCATAAGTTTGTCTATAATACTACTGATAGCTTTGGTTATCAACCTTCTTGACTGGTCATCATCTTCATTGTGGATGCAGCAGGGTTTATAAATAACTATGTCTCCATCAATGTTTAAAGTACGATCAACTACCTCATAGTCAATTAGTCCCAAATCTTCTAGACTCATTCAGTTTCTCCTTAAATATTAAATAAAAAAGCCCGACTTTAGAAGTCGGGCTTATGAGGTTAAAACATTGGGTCTTTCATTGCTCCATCAGCTGAGCCTTCAGCTGCATTTTCAACAGCTTGTTTTTCAGCAACAGCTTGTCCAACTTTGGCAACATCAGTTTCACTTAAATCTTCTAGACCAAGAGAGTCAAGGTCTTCTTCCACTGTACCCACATACTCAATTAAGTCAGTAATGCATACTAAATGAGGATACAAGTACAAGCCGTTTGCGCCTTCAACTGGTTTAAATTGAAAATGACCTTTTGAGCCATTACCCACAGAAGTTTCCTGGTTTATTGTGTTACCATTAATGTCTTGTACTTTACCCTTTACACCAATCTGAGTAATAGGATAAGACTCACGACGAACTCCGTCTTTGTCTGCTTTACCAATTAAACAAGATTGGGAAAATTTGATTAGTACCATATCATCATCAAGGTCAGCTTCATTTAAGAAGTCATACTTTGATAGCAAATCTTCTTTCTCATGTTCTTTAGCATGAGGTATATTTTTAGCAGCTTTAAACTTTTTCTTTAAAGCTTTGAATCGAGTTTCTGTAAGCAAAAGCTTAATTTCAAACGAATGAAACTCGAGTCCAAAAGTAGGACTAGTTGGTGCCGAAATAGGCGGCTTGTTATCTGTATTAAGTTGCTCAATTGGGCGACTAACAGATGAGTACATGAAAATTACGTCTTTCATGGTTTCAATAGTTGTTTCTTTCTTTGCGGCTTCAGCCATGGTATTTCTCTCTTTGGTTAGTAAAGTTTAGTTAAGTAAGCAGTTTAGCCGCGTTTGCTCAGGCGAGGGGATTTGTGGGAATCGAACCCATTAGCCAACTTAGTCAGCCACATCACCAAAATCCAATCCCATAGTAGTCGCTTTGGCACCTTTCCCAACGCGGAAAGGTGCCTAACTTGTCATCTCTAGTTTATGACCATCAACGGACGGGTAACGCAATCCACACGTTTCATATTAGTTATTAGGAATAACTGAGCTGTAATTAATCACAAGACCACCTTCTATGTACCCGTTTTCTCGTTGCGATTAGGGCGGTTCAGGATTTGGTAAATCATTTATAAGTAAGATGCAATCTTTTCTAAAGCTATTCTCATAATGCTAGCTCTGTTTCTATTATCAATAATTTGTCCTAACTCAAAAACGTACTTTTGAGCCTTTTCAATATTATCAAAATAGGGAGTACCACAAGTTGAATGGTTAAGTCCCCCTACATCCCCATCAGCTAGCAAATACTTAAGGTCTGCATAGTAGCCTTTTAAATACTCTAATTCTCTGTTGTTCATAATACTTACCTTTGGTTATAGGTTAGCAGTACGATGCAAGCGCTGATTTTAAAGTCTTCATTGAGACTGCTCAAGTAACGTCATTGCGTACTCTATTGCATTTGCATTACGTTGCCACGGATGGTTTTGTTTCAAGCGA
>TARA_R110000796_G_scaffold98628_9_pt1 | contig 24469 bp, 22 predicted proteins | sample TARA_R110000796 | Tara Oceans TARA_R110000796 (sample SAMEA4397815) | marine metagenome | biome: Polar Biome; feature: [SRF] surface water layer (ENVO:00010504); material: water (ENVO:00002006), including particulate matter (ENVO:01000060) such as... | depth 5 m
ACTCTATGTAGCTCTGCGTGACCTCGAACCGCGCATCGAGATGGACGAGAACCTGCGCTTGCAAGCGCGCAAGTCGATCGACCGGATGATGGAAATGGCGAGCGCGACGGTCGGGCAAGGCGATTTGGGGCCAACTGATCTGGCGCATAAGGGGTAAGTGATTTGACCTTTACCCTGAACCGCTTCGATCTTACCGCCTTTTTGCAATCCACGCTCGCCGAAGATCTTGGCGGGCCGCTTGGTGAAGGGGGGAAGGATGTGACCTCCGAGGCGGTCATTCCGGCCGATGCCATATTCTCCGGTGTCATGGACAGCCGCGTTGATGCGGTGATCGCCGGGCTGCCGATTGCGGAAGCCTTTTTCCGCTATCTGGACCCGGATGTGGAGATTGAAGTCCTTGTGGCTGAAGGTGAGGCGGTTGCGGCCGGCACCGATATCATGCGGCTGAAGGGCAAGGGCCGGGCGATGCTGACCGCGGAGCGCAGCGCGCTCAACACGGTGCAGCATCTTACCGGTATCGCGACCATGACCAATGATTATGTCCGGCGGATCGAGGGGACCGGCTGCATCCTGCTCGACACCCGCAAGACGATACCGGGCCTGCGGGTGCTGGAGAAATATGCGACGCGGATGGGCGGCGCGCAGAACCACCGCATGGGCCTGTGGGACGCAGCCATGATCAAGGACAATCATGTTGCGGTCGCCGGATCGGTTGATGAAGCGGTCCGGCGCGCCAAGGAAGCAGGCGTCGAAAAGATCATTTGCGAAGTCGATCGTATCGACCAGATCGAACCGGCACTGGCGGCGGGAGCCACCAATTTGCTGCTCGACAATATGGAACCGGCGACTCTGCGCGGCGCGGTGACTCTGATCGGTGGTCGCGTGCCGGTAGAGGCGAGTGGCGGCGTGACGCTGGAGACGATCCGCGAAAAAGCGGAGACCGGGGTTGATTATATCTCGGTGGGAAGGCTCACGCAAAGCGCGCCGGCAGCAGACATCGGGCTGGATTTTGCGCCGGTTTAGAAATCGTCATCCCGGCGAAGGCTGGGATCTAGGCCAATCGTCTGGGCTCCTTGAACGGTGGTCTAGGCCCCAGCCTTCGCTGGGGCGACCCGTGGCTTTGTGCCTGTTGTTGGCTATGGCCTCAACATCCGCCAACGCCCAGTCCTACCAATGTCGCCCACCATCGGGCCTCAGCGCGCCCGCCGAGCGTAAACCAGCCTCCGAACCCCGCCGCATTAAACCTGTCACTGCCTATACGCTGGCGCTCAGCTGGTCGCCGGAATATTGCCGCAACCGCAAGGACAGCCGCCGCGACAAGACGCAGTGTAGCGGGGACGACGGAAGCTTTGCCTTCATTCTCCATGGCCTATGGCCCGACACGCAGGGACCAGCCTATCCGCAATATTGCGCGCCGACCAAGGCGCTGCCGCCCGCGGTTATAAAGCGCAATTTCTGCATGATGCCGACCACGAAGATGATGGCGCATGAATGGGCGAAGCACGGGACCTGCATGACCAAGCGTCCGGAAACCTATTTCCGGGTATCACGGATCATGTTCGATGCCGTGCGCTTTCCGGACATGGACCGGTTGTCGCGCAAGCCGCTCACCGTGGGGCAATTTCGCAACGCCTTCGCGGCGGCGAACGAAGGGCTCCAGCCCGATATGCTGCGGTTAAAGGTGAATGCGCGTGGCTGGTTGCAGGAGGTGAAGCTCTGCCTTGGCAGGAGTTTCCGACCGCAGCGTTGTCCGGCCTATATGCGGGCGGCGAAGGACGATATGCCGATCAAGATTTGGCGTGGGGGGTAGTGCATCGGGTGCAGAGCACCGCCTAACCTTCAATCGTCCGTGTCCCGGGATGATGTTTGTCGAGATGCTTGCGGATGATCTTCAGATTCTTGCTGTTCGAGCGCCAGAAAAAGTCGAACACGTCGCCAGCAAAGGGGATCGCGCCGAGCGCAGTATCGATACCGACATTGGCCGCCATACGGGTCAGTTGTAGCTTGGACATACCAAGATTGCGGGCTTCCCAGACGATATAGGCACCCATGAGCGCGGTGACGATATCACCGACCACCGGAATCAGGCCGACGATGGAATCCACGCCGATGGGACGATTGGTGCCCGGAATCACGAAGGCCCGTTCCAGCACTTTCTCCATCGCCTCGACGCGGTTGCGTACGGATTGCGGATCTCGGCTGACGTCGGGCAATTGTTCGGCGAGACGCTTTAACTGTTCTTCGGAAATGGCCATGGGGCCTCCCTGTCATATACTACCAACACAGTCAGGATATAGGGATGCCGACCAGTGTGTTCAATGGATGCCATCCGCGGGAATTGACGGAAAAGCCACGCTGACCCTGTTTGGCAAGCGACCAGCGGATCGGAACCGCGATCGGAATGAAATTATAATGTTCGACCAGAATTTTCTCAATCTCGGCATAGAGTCGGGCCTTGATCTGCAGATTGGTCGCTGCATCGGCTTCGGCAATTTTTGCATCAGCGTCGTTCAGGCAGACCGGGGTCTGGGTGCAGGTCAGCTGTTTCAAAAACCATTGCGCGCTATCATAGGGGGCAATCTCGTCCATCAGCTCGACATCGGCATTTTTGCCTAGGCCGACTCTTCTTGCGTCCAGTCCTACTCTTCTAAGATCCGACTGGATACGCTTGAACAGGATATCGGCGCCCGCTGCATCAGACAGAGCGATGGTGAGCGGGGTTATTCGTCCTTCCGAAGCTTTCCATCGAGTCACATGGTTTCTGGCGAAGGCCGTTCGTGCCTCCATCGTCATGCTGGCCCAGTCCGGATAAGTGTTGATCCCTTCGACATCAAGCGCCTCGGGGATGATCTTGAGCCGGCTCTGCCAGGCACTGACACCGGGAAAGGAGGTCAGCAACGCCGGACGGTTGATCGCCATTGCCAGTATTTCGCGGTTGCCCGGGACCGCCCAGAAGCCTTCGGCGCGAATGAACCTTAGTCCGAACAGGCCGGCGACCGGATCGAGCCTCAGGTCGCTGCTGCTGATGTCCGCTGCGTCGACTAGCGGCAGATGGTGATATTTCCCGTTCAGGACGACCTGAACGCCGCCGGCCCGATAGCGGGCTATGGCTGCGGCTGCGGTTTCGCTGCGCAAGGACACCCAGCGGTCATCTTCCTGTTCCGCTTCTTCTTCCTCGTCTTCCTGCGAGGGTTCATCAAAGCGATTGAGCTTGATGCCATCCTCTTCGCTAAGCAGCCGCATCGGTCCGGCGCCATGACCTGCCCGGAACAGCCCCATTTCCGGTTGGGCGAGCAGCTGAAGGAAATTGGGATGCGGTGCGTCCAGACGGATCTCGATCACCCGGCCGGTCATCGACACGACTTCGTCGACGACCGAGACGTCATATTGCAAACGGCTTTTGCGAAGTTCGGAAAAACGGGAGCGAAGCAGACGGGCGACCCGTTCGGCGGTTATCTGTCTGCCATCATCCCATTTCGCATCGAACAGACGGAAAATATAGCTGAGGCCATCTTCGGAAACGATCCATCGGGCGGCAAGTGCGGGGACAACCCGGCCTTCCTGGTCAAGTCCGACGAGGCCTTTGGCCATCGCTGCGCGCATCGTCGACGAGGCGAAGGTCAGCCGGGTCCCGACCGGATTAATGTGTGTCGAGCCGTCCTCGATCACGGTGACTCTCACCTGATCCTCGTCCTCGGCAAAGCTGCAGGCAGCGAGCAAGGGAATAGCAACTAGTGCCAGCAGGCTGTTCAGCCAGAATGTCGACCGGAAATTCATCATGGCCTTATAAGCAGAGTGCGGCTGGGATGCACATTGGAAATATTATCTTCCCATCCCGCGATGCGCGGTGCCACCAGACTGCGCGTGACGTAAAAATAGAGCGGCAGGATCGGCATGTCGGCGATCAGGATCGCTTCCGCATCGCGCATCAGTTTTTGGCGTTGGCGAGTGTCCGGTTCGGCGATTGCCTGTGCCAAAATACGGTCATAGACCGGATTGTCATAGCCCGAATAATTGCCGCCGCCATTGGCCTGCTGGTGAACCAGCAGGAAGTTTTCCGGTGTCGGCAGGTCGGCAATCCAGCCCGACCGGGATAGAGCGAAATCATGTTGGCGGAGCGCGGCGAAATGCAGCGCAGCTTCGCTGTTGAACAGGCTGGCTTCGACGCCCAGCGGTTTCCACATTGCTGCCATAGCCACCGATACGCGGCGGTGCTCGGCGGAGCTGTTGAAGCGGATTTCGAAACGCAGCGGATTGTCCGAGCCAAAGCCGGCGGCGTCGAGCAAAGCGCTCGCCTCCTGCAGCCGCTTTTTACGCGGCCAGTTTGCCCATTCGGGTCTTGTCGCTGCCGGACCGGCCAGTCCCGGCGGCAGCAATCCCCATGCCGGGATATTGCCGATCCCGATCACCTTGTCGGCGATCCACTCGCGTTCGACCGCCATCGACAGGGCTCTGCGTACCCTGCGGTCATCAAAGGGAGGCGCGCGGGTGTTGAAGGCGAAATAATAGCTGCCGAGATAGGGCACGCTATGGGCGGCGGTAGGATGGTTCTCCTTGAGCCATTGATGACGGCTTGCCGGATAGTCGGCGGCAATATCCGCACCATCCGAAAGGAACAGGCGCATCGCCGAAAGACTGTCGTCCATCGGCTTCCAGATGATGGTCGCAGTGGGTGCTGTCCCGTCATACCACGCGGGATTGCGTTCCAGCCGCGCATGGTCGTTCAATTTCCATTCGATCAATTGATACGGGCCGCTGGCAATCATCGGCCGGTCAGAAGTCCATTTGTCGCCAGCATCGCGGATCCGGTGGAGGGGCAGGGCTGCCATCGCCGGATGGGCCAGCAGTGCCGGCAGCGACGGATCGGGGGAGGCGAGGGTCACGATAAGCCGATTCGGGTCGGGCGCCGCTACTGCCACGATATTCCCGAACAAGGCCTTGGCGGCTGCCGCTGTTTCAGGGGCGCGGAGGCGCTGAAACAGGGCTGGAAAAAGCGTCGCGTCAAAATCTATGCCATCGGAAAATCGCAAATTTTGCCGCAAGGCAAAAGTCCAGGTCAGCCCATCGGGCGAGATTTGCCATTCGCTGGCCAGTCCCGGCTCCGCATTCCCTTTGGCATCCAGACGGGTCAGACCCTCGAACTGGTCGGCGGCGACGCGGAGCGAAGACAGATCAGAGACTTTTTGTGGATCGAGTCCCTTGATCTCCGAATCGGACAATCGGACAATTTGCGTTGGGCCCGGTATTGTGTCGATTGCCGGTTCGCTGGCGCAGGATAGCAGCATCAATATTATGGAAAAGAGGGCGAGATTGCGCATGTCACTCGTCTAGATGTTTTTGCTGGCTCGACAAAGCGGAACTCTTATGCTGTCTCCTTCGCAGAGGAGAATTACGGCATGACCGGTTTGCAATATGATATTTCCACCATCGGAGAGGTCGGCCCCAGAATTCTGGCTCTGCTCCCCGAAATTGCGGCGCGAGCAGAGGAAACCGAAGCCGCGCGGCGGTTGCCGGCCGATCTCGCTGCCAAGCTCGCTGCTGCGGGCGCCTTCAATCTATCCAAACCGGCATCGCTCGGCGGGCTGGAACTGGAGCCGCTCGACTTTCTGAAAATCGTCGCGACGGTTGCCGAAGCGGATGCCAGTGCCGGCTGGTGTGTGATGATCGCGGTAACCTCGACTCTGGGCGCTGCCTATATGGCGGAAACGGCGGCGAGTGAAATATTCGGTGCTGACGATGTCGTGACCGGAGGGGTGTTTGCGCCTATGGGCAAGGCCGAAGACCAGGGTGACCATTATCTGCTCAGCGGCCAATGGCAATGGGGTTCCGGCTCGGCCAATTGCTCCTGGCTTGGCGGCGGCGCGATGATCTTCAAGGATGGCGTGCTGCAGAAATTCGACAATGGCGCGCCTTATCACCGGATGCTGTTCTTCCCGGCGAAGGACGTGTCATTCATCGACAGCTGGCATGTTGCGGGCTTGAAGGGGACAGGTTCCGGAGACTTTTCGGTCGAAAATTTGATGGTCCCAAAAGATCGCAGTGTGTCCTTCGTCGGCGACCAGCCGCGTGATCCGGGTGCTTTATACAAATTCCCGCTCTTTGGCCTGCTGGCGCTGGGCGTGTCGTCGGTGGCGCTGGGGAATGCCCGGGCGGCGCTGGAAGAAATAAGCAATATCGCGATCAACAAGAAGACCCCGGGTGGCGGGCGGTCGATGGCGCAGCGAGCCACCGTGCAGGCCGAACTGGCGCGGGCGACGGCTTCGCTGGGCGGTGCCTTTGGCTACCTGGACAATGCGATAGGTGGATGCTGGGCAGAAGCACAGGGGGCCGGTGAAATCTCCGCAAAAGGCCGGGCCAATCTGCGCCTTGCCTGTGCCCATGCCACCGAAATCTCCGCCGAAGTCTGCAAGACCGCCTATACATTGGGTGGCGGTGGCGCCGTCTATTCGAGTAACAGCCTGCAACGCCGTTTCCGTGACGCCCATGTAGCCACGCAGCATATCGCGACCGCGCCGGCGGTGTTCGAACTGGCTGGCCGGATACTGCTGGATCAACCGGTTGATATGGTGATGTTATAGGGGGGCGGCGATCCGTAGAATATATCGCGCGACGCCAAGGGGCTAACAATATCCGGATAGTTTAAAACTGGTGCGGACGGCGGGACTCGAACCCGCACACCCATTTCGGATAGCAGATTTTAAGTCTGCTGCGTCTACCATTTCGCCACGTCCGCACCGGTAGGTCCAACTTTCGCTGGAGCCTAGCGACAAGCATTATTGCGGGCGCGGGGTCAAGTGGATAGGCAAATAATATTTGAAATTGTTGCGATTAGTCCTTGTTCAACTGCTCGCGAATTTCTTTGCCGGGCTTGAAATAGGGCACTCTCTTGGCAGGAACCTCTACGGATTCGCCTGTGCGCGGATTGCGACCGGTGCGCGGTTTCCGCTGGCGCGTCGAGAAAGCACCAAAGCCACGGAGTTCGACACGACCGCCTTCGGCCAGTTTCTGGCTGATTTGATTGAAAAACAGGTCGACGATTTTTTCGATTTCATCCGGCTTCAATTCCGGATTTTCTTCGGCGAGTTTTTCTAATAGTTCAGAACGTATCATCGGTGCACCTTTCCGATTTTCGGGAAATCCCGAAAATTCATGCATCAAAGACTCCAAGAATCTTCAAGTCTGATGTTATTTACATCCCATAGATGCCAGAAATCATGTCTGTTTTCAATGGTTTTGGGAGAAGTGTAATATTTGCCCCAAAATCGGAGCTGGCAATGAAAAAGCCCACCCCGATTAAGGGGCGGGCTTTTTTCTCATTCCGTCATGCGGTTGAAGAAACTATTCTTCTTTCTTCTTCAGCGCTTCGCCAAGGATATCGCCGAGGCTTGCACCGGAATCGGTTGAACCGAATTGTTCCACAGCCTGCTTTTCTTCTGCCAGCTGATGCGCCTTGATCGAGAAGTTCGGTTTCTTCGAACGGTCGAAGCCGGTGATCATGGCATCGAGCTTCTGGCCAACCTGGAAGCGGTCGGGACGTTGTTCGTCGCGGTCGCGGCCAAGATCGTTGCGCTTGATGAAGCCGGTTGCGCCGTCGTCGCCCATTTGGACTTCTAGGCCGCCATCGCGTACTTCCAGCACGGTAACCGTTGCCACCGAGCCCTTTTTGAGACCGCCGGTATCAGCGCCGCCCATGGCAGGTGCACCTTTTTCAAGCTGCTTCATGCCAAGCGAAATACGTTCTTTGTCGATGTCGATGTCGAGAACGATGGCTTTTACCTGCTCACCCTTATGGTGGAGGTTGAGCGCGTCTTCGCCGGAAATGCCCCAAGCGATGTCTGACATGTGAACCATGCCGTCGACGTCGCCTTCAAGGCCGATAAACAGACCGAATTCGGTAGCGTTCTTGACTTCGCCTTCAACGGTGCTGCCCACTGGGTGGGTATCCGCAAAGTCGGTCCAAGGGTTGGACTGAGCCTGTTTGAGGCCAAGCGAAATGCGACGCTTTTCGGTATCGACTTCGAGAACGATAACTTCGACTTCTTGCGAAGTGGAAACGATCTTGCCCGGGTGGACGTTCTTCTTGGTCCAGCTCATTTCGGAAACGTGGACAAGGCCTTCGATGCCTGGTTCCAGTTCGACGAAAGCACCATATTCGGTGATGTTCGTAACCGAACCGTTGAGCTTCGTGCCAACCGCATATTTCTCGGTTGCGCTATCCCAAGGATCGCTTTCGAGCTGTTTCATGCCAAGCGAGATACGCTGGGTGTCTTTGTTGATCTTGATGATCTGGACTTTCAGCGTGTCGCCGATGTTGATCATCTCGTTCGGGTGATTGACCCGCTTGTAGCTGAGATCGGTAACATGGAGCAGACCGTCAATGCCGCCGAGATCAACGAACGCACCATAATCGGTGATATTCTTGACGACGCCTTCGGTAACCTGACCTTCAGCCAGGGACTCGATGAGACCCGAACGCTGTTCAGCGCGGGTTTCTTCAAGAATGGCGCGACGCGAAACAACGATGTTGCCGCGCTTGCGATCCATCTTGAGAATCTGGAAAGGCTGGGTGATGTCCATCAACGGGGTTACGTCGCGCACGGGGCGGACGTCGACCTGGCTGCCGGGCAGGAAGGCTACAGCGCCATCAAGATCGACCGTGAACCCGCCTTTGACGCGGCCGAAGATAACGCCTTCGACGCGATTGCCTTCGTCATATTCTTTTTCAAGCTTGTCCCAGCTTGCTTCGCGGCGGGCGCGATCGCGGGACAGCATGGCTTCGCCATTCACATTTTCGATGCGGTCGACATAGACTTCGACTTCGTCACCGACAGAGATGTTGGCTTTTTGACCGGGAGCGGCGAATTCGCGCAGCGCTACACGGCCTTCTGATTTCAATCCTACATCGATGACAGCCATGTCGTTTTCGATGCCGGTTACGGTGCCTTTGACGACGCGGCCTTCAAAGCCTTGGTCTTCGCCACCGAGTGATTCGTTTAACATTGCCGCGAAATCGTCGCGGGTTGGAAATGCCGTTGAGGCCATATGGTTTATTCCTTGATAGTCAATTTTTCTGGCCAGGCGGTTGGTTCCGCCGGTCTTGGACCAAAATTGCCGCGATCACCTCATGCGACCGCCGCATCCATCAGAAAACTGCCAATATCTGGTGTATGCAAGGAAAAGTGCAAATACAAAAAAGCTGCGCTAAAGCCGGGGCGGTTTTTGCCAACCCGTCTTGCACATCATTTGTCTGCTATGCCGGATCGCTATCGCGCCGGCCGCTCATCTTCGCATTCACCAAGGCAATCGCCTGCTGAATGGCGGCGTCTATAGTCAAATTGGTGGTATCAAGCAAGTCTGCATCTTCGGCGGGCTTGAGCGGTGCTGACGCGCGATTCTGGTCGCGTTCGTCACGCTTTAGAATGTCGGCGAGAATATCATCGAAATTGACTGGCTCGCCGCGTCGTTTCATTTCCTCGAAACGCCGCACCGCGCGCGCCTCGGATGAAGCTGTGACAAATAGTTTTACGTCGGCATCCGGCGCGATGACGGTTCCGATATCACGGCCATCCAGTACGGCACCGGCGGGCTGGTAGGCGAAATCCTTTTGCCGTTTGTCGAGTGCCCGTCTTACCTCCGGATGAACCGAGACCCGGCTGGCCAGCCCGCCAACCGTTTCACTGCGCAATCCCGGATTGTCCAGCAACGCAGCATCAAACACACAGGCGGCCAGCGCGTCGGCGGCAACGTCGGCATTGCCGCCCTGTTCCCGGAGCGTCCAGCCGACCGCACGATAGAGCAAGCCGGTATCGAGGAAGGGCAGGGCGAAATGTTTCGCCAATTGCTTGGAGATCGTTCCTTTGCCGGACGCGGTCGGGCCATCGACAGCGATGATCATGAGCCCTGACTCGCCCGTTTTCGATAGGCCTTCCAAAGGCCGCCGACGGCAATGGTGATCCAGACCATTTCAAGCAGAAATGATGCCAGATTGAAATACACCATGAGAGAGATAGTGAGCAACAGAGCGCCGAGCAGGTTGGCGCCGTTATAGATGAATGCGTTCACCGCGTCGGCATAGACATTATAGCCATAGGCAAAAACCACCAGAATACTGCCGCAAATTCCGATCGCATTGGCGGTAAATCCGTCAATCATTTGGACACGAGCGTCGTTATCAGGTCCTGGAACCCGGGAAAGCTGGTTTGCACTGGCGTGATGTCATCAATAGCAAGCCCGGATTTTGTCACCAGGCCGGCCACTGCAAAACTCATGGCGATACGGTGGTCCAGCGCGGTTTCGATCACTGGCTTGGCTCGTCCGCCGGATAGCTGCTTTCCGCCGTTGCCTTCGATCACCATGCCGTCTTCCTTCTCGGTCAGCTTTACGCCGAGCAGTTCAAGACCTTTCGCCATTTGCGACAGCCGGTCGGATTCCTTGACCCGCAATTCGTGCAGTCCGCAGGTCGTGGTTGCACCGCTGGCCATAGCCGCGGCAATGAACAGGGCAGGAAATTCATCGATCATACTAGGCGCAATATTGGCTGGAACGTCTATGCCGGTAAGCGCGCTATGTTTGACATATATGTCCGCAACCGGTTCGCCGCCGACCGTCCGCTTTTTCTTGAAGCTGATGTCCCCGCCCATTTTCTGCAAGACTTCGAACAGCCCCGCACGGGTGGGATTGATGCCAACATTCTCGATAATGATGTCGGACCCGGGCACGATCAATGCTGCAATCACCAGAAAAGCGGCGGATGACGGATCGCCCGGTACCTTGATTTTTTGCGGCTGCAGTTCCGCTTCGCCGGTCAGCGAAATGATCCGGCAACCCTCGGCGTCTGTTTCGACGCTGATTTCCGCGCCAAAACCCTTGAGCATGGTTTCGCTATGATCGCGGGTGAGAACGGGCTCGATGATGCGCGTAATACCGGGGGTGTTGAGACCGGCGAGCAGAATCGCCGATTTGACCTGCGCAGAGGCGACCGGCAGGCGATATTCGATCGGTAATGCAGGGCACAGGCCTCTCACCGTCAGCGGCAGGCAGGATTTATGGTCCGAAGTCTCGCGCGCCTGAATATCGGCGCCCATTTCCGAGAGTGGATCGATCACCCGGCCCATCGGCCGTTTTGTCAGACTAGCATCGCCGATGAATGTAGCGCTGATCCCGTGTGACGCGACCAGACCCATAAGCAACCGCGTGGACGTGCCGCTGTTGCCCATCTCGATCGCATTGTCCGGCTGCATCAGGCCGCCGACGCCGACACCATATACGGTCCAGACGTCACCGGCTTTTTCGATTCTTGCCCCCATCGCCCGCAATGCGTCGGCAGTTGCGAGGACATCCTCGCCTTCGAGCAGTCCGGTGATCCGGCTCTTGCCGACGGCAAGCGCCGATAATATCAACGCTCGGTGTGATATGGATTTGTCTCCGGGAACGGAAATTTTACCGGTGAGCGGGCCAGACGGTTTGAACGTTACTGGCTGTGGAGTGTTGCTGGTCATGTCAGAGCTTTGTTAGCGGAACGCACAAATGATTCGTGCAGGAATATCAAACGGCTTTTGACAGCGCAGCAAAGCTATGGCAAGGCGCGCCGGATTTCGCGGCTGATTTAGATAAAACTTGAATCGCCGTATAGCGGACTTACCTATCAACGAATTGATTTAGACAGGATTTGGACACCAGCCATGGTTAAACCGGAATGGGGCACAAAACGCACATGCCCGAAATGTGGAACGCGCTTTTACGATCTCGGCAAGGAAGACCCTGCGACTTGCGTCGAATGCGGGGAAAGCTTTGTGCCGGAAGCTGTGCTGAAATCCAAACAGCCTATGCCTTTTGAAGCGCCCAAGAAGGCCGTGAAGAAAGAAGAAGATTCGGTTGACGACGACGATTTGGACGTCAACATCGATGATGATGAGCCATCTCCGGACAATGAAGTTGATCTGGGCGGTGACGATGATCTGGGTGTCAGCAAAGGCAAAGGCGACGACGAGCCTGACGATACCTAATTTTTGATTTGCTTTCTGAAGGGCGTCTGGATTAAAGGCGCTCTTCAAATGGGGCCTTAGCTCAGCTGGGAGAGCGCTTCGCTGGCAGCGAAGAGGTCAGCGGTTCGATCCCGCTAGGCTCCACCAACCTTCGCTCGCTTCGCGAGCTACGGTTGGCAGACCGATTTCCTTCTCCCGCAAAATATTGTTTGGAAATCGGCTCCGGCAGAGCGTTTGCGAAAAAACGTCTGCGCTAACCAATGCCCAAGACTGAGCTGGGGTAGTCGGATATTTTTCGACGCGGGCGGGTTCCACCAGATGTGCGCAATGTTCCAACGATGAGAAAAAGCGTCAAGCTAGTTCTGGTCGTTTTGACGACCGCGTGATTCGCCCTGATTATCTGCCGGAGCATCGAACAGCGGCTCTCCGAGAATGAAGCCGATAATATTCGGACTTCCCGTTTGAGTGAGCAATGCTTTGCCCACAATCAGCAAGGGGACCGCAATCAAGGCTCCACCCAATCCCCATATCCAGGTAAAATAGCTGATGGCCAGCAGGATCACGACCGGGTTCATCGAGAAGCGTCGACCCAGAATCGACGGCGTGATCAAATTCGCTTCGATCACCTGCAGGCTGATATAGGCCGCTGTGGGGACCAGTCCCCCTCCTAGATCGCCGGTCGATGCTGCGCCGAAGCCGAATAGAAGCACCGCCATCAGCATGGGCCCGAGATAGGGAATGAAGTTCAATATGGCAGCCAGACCACCCCACATCAGAGGCGATTCTATATCCAGTGCCCATGCGCCAAAGGCGACTATGATCCCGACGGCTATATTGATCGTAGTGACGGCCCCGATATAGTGGGACAGGTCTCCGGTAATGCTCCGCCCGGCCCGGGCCGCTTTTAATGAGGTGGCTAGAGTAGACCGTTTTGACAATATGATTCGCTTCAACCGCAAGCGGGATTCGAGCATGAAATATACCAGCAGGAGGACCAGCAGAAGTTCGAGGAGCACTGCCGGTGTGGCATAGGCCGCTTCTTCCATGACAGTGGGGCTTGCGAGGACCACTTCGCGTCCTTTGGTCTCACCGATTGTCGAAGAGAATTCTGTGCCCATTTGCGATACTGAAGCGGTGAACTGGCGCATATCAACGAGCCGTTCCTGCAAGATATTCGTGATATCGGGAAACCGCTCTGCTAGTTCCAGAGCCGGCTGCAGGATAAGCAGAAATCCGAAAGCCAGAAATAAAAGAAACGTCAGGACGGAAAGAAAGGCGGCAATCGCGTTCGGTAGTCCCAGCTTCGTCAATCCGCCGGTTAACGGCAACAACATCAGCATGATGACCATCGCGGCGAATAACGGCCTGAAAAAAACTGCGCCGGCGGACAGAACGAATGGCAAAGCCAGAAACAGGCCGAGCGACAAAAGAAAAATGGCTGTCGAGAGCTGTCTTTTGGTCGGCATTTGCTGGCTGACGGGCAGTTCGGTTGCGGGCGTTATCCTAGCTTCTCCGCTGACGAGATCACCATTATCCGTCAATATCTGTCGCGCCTTTCCGGGCAAATTTCTTTGCGCCTGCAGCGCATTTGGTCGCTACGACGGGATAATCAATTTCCCGCGCCACTTCGGATTGCAGTACCATGGCCTCTGTTCTCTCGCATTCTTGCAGCGTAGCGAAGACGCGCTCGTGCCTTACCATTTCCTTGCAAAGGGTCATGTCATCCGAACATCCCATCAAGATGATGGCGTAAGCGAGGCTGCTGATCATTTTTGGCTCCATCGACTTTTAGTTGCACTTGGTTTGAAAACGCGGGCATCTTTAAAAGGTTGCGACAGGGTGATGGATCGCCGGGCGAGCGGAGCGCAATCTGTCCGGATCTGGCGGAGTGCGCGAGTGATCATAATGGACAGCGGGGGCACAGGAACAACACAGTAATTCGCGCGCCTGCCAGCCGTTGCCAATAATCGATATCGCTGTTAAACGCGCCGTTGCGCAGTCTCGGCTTCGCTTGAGCGGTTGCTCGCGGGACAAGCTGATTTTCAAACCAAGATAATTTGGGAAACTTGGCCCTAGTTCACCCCGGCGATAGCCGAATACCCTTCGCAGACGGCAATCGCGAATCTGCTGATATTAGAGAGTTTTCGATAATCCATGCGCAAAGTCCCTACCCATTATGATGCGATAATCCTCGGCGCTGGCGGTGCTGGCCTGATGTGTGCCGCTGTGGCCGGCCAGCGCGGTCGGAAGGTTCTTCTGATCGATCATGCCGACGAGCCGGGCAAGAAAATCCTGATTTCCGGTGGTGGCCGTTGCAATTTCACCAATAGCGGCACTGCGCCCGATCGCTATCTGTCGCAGAACAGGCATTTCGCGAAATCGGCGCTGAGTCGCTACACCGCTGCCGATTTTATCGCGCTGGTTGATCGCTACGGCATCGACTGGCACGAAAAGACACTGGGACAGCTCTTCTGTGACGGTTCCGCCAGGCAGATTGTCGCGATGCTGATGGACGAATGCCCGGCCGATACCGTCAGCCTGTCGCTGGGCAAGACGATAACCGATATCGGCCATGGCGAGGGTCGCTATCGCGTCGAATATGGCGGAGAGACGGCTTTTGCGCCGTCCCTCGTGGTTGCAACCGGCGGCCCGTCGATCCCGAAAATGGGGGCGACCGGGTTCGCTTATGATCTGGCGCGGCAATTCGGTTTGAAAATAGTCGAACCGCGCCCGGCGCTGGTGCCGCTGACCCTGGGCGGAGAAGAAACCCTGTTCCGTGAGCTGTCCGGCGTGTCGGCACCGGTGATCGCGAAATGCGGGAAAACGGCCTTTCGGGAAGCTGCGCTGTTCACCCACAAAGGCTTGTCAGGGCCTGCTATTCTGCAGATTTCATCTTATTGGCAGCATGGCGAATCGGTCGAGATTGATTTTCTGCCCGATCTGGCCGGTGATTGGCTGTCCGAGGTGAAGAAGCAACTCCCCCGGCTTTCACTGAAAAAGGCGATCAATGCCCATTTGCCCACCCGCTTGACCGAGACGCTAATCGAGCGGATCGCCTTGGAAGGCGAACTGGGCAATTTGACCGACAAGAAGCTGGATGAAGCGGCGCGCCGTCTTTCCCATTGGCGCTTCATGCCCAATGGAACCGAGGGTTTTGCCAAGGCAGAAGTGACGGCTGGCGGCATTAGTACAGCCGAACTTTCGTCCAAAAATATGGAAGCTAGGCAAGTACCCGGTTTTTATGCTATTGGGGAAGCTGTTGATGTCACCGGCTGGCTCGGTGGCTATAATTTTCAATGGGCTTGGGCGAGTGGCCATGCTGCCGGCAAGGCAATATGATCCCCAGTGCAGACCGTTTAATAACAACATATTCTTCATAAACCGCAGGCGACTGGCAGTTCCGCGCGGCTTTCACATTTGCCACGGAATTAGAACATTATGCCTTTCACGAAATTATCACCGCTTCTCGCTGAGGCGCTTGCGGCGCACGAATATGACAAGCCTACGCCGGTTCAGGCCGCTGTGCTTGAACCAGAAGCGGATGGCCGCGACCTTATCGTATCCGCCCAGACCGGCTCCGGCAAGACCGTAGCCTTCGGTCTGGCGATGGCACCACAATTGCTCGATGACAACGGTCGTTTCCCGTTTCTGGTCGAACCATTGGCTTTGGTCATCGCACCGACCCGCGAGCTTGCGCTGCAAGTGAGTCGCGAACTGACATGGCTCTATCAGCCAGCAGGCGCGCAGATCGCGACCTGCGTTGGCGGCATGGATGCTTCCAAGGAACGGCGTCAGCTGCGCCGCGGCGCGCATGTCATCGTTGGAACGCCTGGCCGTTTGCGCGATCACCTGGAACGCGGAGCGCTCGACCTCAAAAATCTGCGTGCAGCGGTTCTCGATGAAGCGGACGAAATGCTCGACATGGGTTTCCGCGAAGATCTTGAAGAAATTCTCGATGCTACCGGTGAGCAACGCCGGACATTGATGTTCTCGGCGACCATTCCGAAACCGATCATCAATCTTGCCAAACGCTATCAGAATGATGCGCTGCGCATTTCCACCGTCGGCGAAGACCGTGGCCACGGCGATATCGCCTATCAGGCAATCACCGTCGCTCCTGCCGACACCGAAAACGCGGTGGTCAATCTGCTGCGTTTCCATGAAGCAGAATCGGCAATGCTGTTCTGTGGCACCCGCGAAGCGGTTCGTCGTCTGCACGCCAGTCTGGTCGATCGCGGCTTCAGTGCTGTGGCGCTGTCGGGTGAACATACCCAGAGCGAACGCAACCAGGCGATGCAAGCCTTGCGCAGCAAGCGCGCACGCGTCTGTGTTGCAACCGATGTCGCCGCTCGTGGCCTCGATCTGCCGACCTTGAGCCTTGTTGTGCATGTCGACATGCCACGCGATGCCGAGACTTTGCAGCATCGGTCCGGTCGTACGGGTCGTGCCGGCAAAAAGGGTACGGCGGTTATCATCGTGCCTTATCAGCGACGCAAGCGGGTGGAATCCATGCTGCGCGGCGCGAAGATCAACGCGGAATGGAAAGATGCACCGACACGCGCGGACATTCGCAAGAATGATGCCGAGCGGCTGATCGAAACATTGTTGCAGCCGGTCGAGATTGACGAAGATGATTTGGCATTGGCGAAGCGTCTGATGGCAGAAAAAACGCCGGAAGAAATCGCGGCCATGCTGGTACAATCGCATCGCGCGAAAATGCCTGCTCCGGAACAGATGCTCGATCGTGGCGCGCAGTCGCAAGCTGCGCCAGGCGGTCCGCGTCCCGGATTTGAAGATACGGTCTGGTTCAAGATGAACGTCGGTCATAATCAGCGCGCTGACGCTCGCTGGCTGTTACCGGTATTGTGCCGCCGTGGTCATATCACCAAGAATGAAATCGGCGCGATCCGGATCAACGGTGACGACACATTGTTCGAAATCCCGCGTCGGGTGGTCGACAAATTTACCGCTGCTATCGCTGAAAAGAGAGAATCCGGCGGGGATGATACCGATGATATCGTGATCACCCAGTTTGAAGGCAAACCACGCGATGAAGCCAAGCGCAACCGCAAGGGCGGACGCGGCGACAGTGGTGGCGGCCAACGCGATTACAGCAACGCCAGCAAAAAACATGGCGGCAAGCAGTTCGGCAAGAACAAGTTTGGTGACAAGAAGTTTGGCGACAAAAAATTCGGTGACAAACCGGGTGGCGGCGGCAAGCCTTACCAGAAGCGCAAGCCGGAAGGTGAAGGCGGCTCTGACGGCGGCGGACCAAAGCGCGAATTCGGCGGCGGTTTCAAAAAGAAAACCGACTTTAACGGCGATCGCAAATCCGGTTCCGGCGGTAATTTCGGCGGTGGCGACAAGAAGCCGCATCGCGGCAAACGCCCTTTTGAAGGCTCGAAACCTCGCGGACCCAAAGCCGACTGAACTAAACCATGACCACCGCCATTCAAATATTGGTTGATGCGGACGCCTGCCCGGTAAAGGATGAAATTTACCGGGTGGCGGACCGTCATCAAGTCGCGGTGGTGATTGTCAGCAACAGCCCGTTCCGGGTGCCGGCTCACCCGCTGGTCAGCCGCGTGGTGGTCAGCGATGCCTTCGATGCCGCCGATGACTATATTGCGGAACGCACCAGCGCTCACACTATCGTGGTTACATCAGACATATTGCTGGCTGATCGCTGTGTGAAGGCCGGTGCTGCGGTGGTCGGATCCAATGGCAAGCCGTTCACTGCTGATTCCATCGGAGCAGCGGTAGCGACACGGGCGATCATGGCCGATTTGCGCGCTGGTATGGGAACAGAGAATATCGGTGGCCCGCCGCCGTTCAGCAAAGCGGATCGCTCCCGCTTCCTGTCATCCCTGGATGAAATATTGGTGCGCTTGAAACGCGCCGGTTAGTTTACCGTAACCTGAAAAGTCAGGGCAAAGCTGCTCGCCGGCCCCAATGTCGCTGCCGTCGCCGTGATGGTTGAGCCGGCAATCGATGCACCATAGGGATCGCTTTCATCACCACCTGTTGCATTGTCATCTTCCACCGTAGCCGCAGAGCCGCAATTGCCGCCGCTCCTCATCGATCCCGCAGTGTAGGTAAATGGACCGGACAGATTGTCTGTAGCGGAAATCGCATCCGCCCTCGCTGATCCGCTGTTGCTGATCAGGATACAATATTGGACGATGGCGCCCGGAATACGCTTGGGATTGGTCGTGCCGCTGACCGGATCGCTGATGATCGAACTGATCTTGGTGACGCTCAGGCTGGTCGTCGGACGACAGAATTTGAAATCATGGATCGACATCGCCTGATTGCCCGATGCAGTCGGGGTGGTCGGCAGATGGTTGCCATAGGTTATGGAAACCGAGTCGACCGGTGAGGTGAAGGTCACGACCGCATTGCCGAACGGGTCGGTTGCGCCGGACGCGCCGTCGCCGATAATCGAATTGCCGCTTATATAATTGGCGGTATTGTTCGATAATGTCGGCAGGACGGTGGCGCCGTTATATGTGCCGGTCACCGTGACCTTGTCGGTGAACTGGTTGGCAGCATAATCAATATCAAACATGGAGAATTGAAGGCCCGGCACTGCGGTCGGCAAGGTGAGGATGACCGTCCCGGAATGTGTCTCGTTGCCGTTATTCATGTATAAATAGAGCGCCCGCGTGCCCGATGCTCCGCCGCCGCTGTTAGAGGTCGTGATTTCCGGGGTGCTGTTGGTAAATCCGTTCGGAGGTTGCGTTACGCCAAAGCTGATATCGCCCAGGCCGGTGACGCTATAGCTGTGCGCCAGCGAACCTCCAGGCGACCAGGTCGTCGGCGAATCCCAGCTGAAATCCAGCTGGTTGGATATGGGGCATATCGAGGTGAGCGAGGGCACGTAGCCGGCTATGCGCCCGCCTGCAGCGAAGCTGACGCTGGCATAATCATCTTCGCTGGTAACCCCGTTGTTGGGGGTTGAGTCCGGATCATAAGCGGATGAGGTGCGAATTTGCGCATTATTGGTGATCGTGCCGGAGGTTGCCGTGATGTTCACATTCAGTTCGATCGTGATCGTCTGGCCCGGCGCGATCGCGGTCCCCAAGGACCAGATTCCGCCACTATATGTCCCGGTGCCGGATGTGCCTGTCAGGCTGACACCAGCGGGCAGGCTGTCGCTGACCGTCACCCCGGTGGCGGTCAATGCCGAAATCGCCGAGTTGGTTACCGATAAAGTATATCTTCCCGTATTGGCTGATGTTGCGCCGAAGGTTTTGGTCAGGGAAAGATCTGCAAATGGCGGTGGCTGGGTAATATACAGGTCTGCCTGCCGGAAGGATCCGACATCGACGCCCTGCTGGTCACAAATGCCGAGCGTCCAAGTTCCCAGTGCATTCTCGCCGTCAAAGGCTGACAGGCTGTTCTGCGGTGTCTTGGTGTTGTTATAAATGGGAGTCAAAGGGTCATTGCTGGTGTGGGACGCAATGGCTCCGCCACTGGCTTCATCATCAAATTTGACGTTAAGATTATCCGCGCTTCCACCGACATAATCCATCAAAGTAACGACCGTGCCGCCTGGCGAGGTCAATGTGACTTCCAGATCGCGCCGGTAGGTGTGATCGAGCAGGACACCGATATCGACGTCACCCACAACATAGCTGGTGCCGACGGTGAAGGTCCGGTTGACCGTTGTCGGGCAGGCATTGTCCGGGATCGCGACGGTGCCGACATTGGAATATATATTCACGGTCTGGGCCTCTGCCTGTCCCGCAGGAAAGAGTGTAATCGCGCACAGGCAAAGCAAACCCCACATAAATGTGCGGATTTGTAATCGGCTCTGGCCCCCGATAGATTTCCCAAAAATCATGGATTTCCTTTATCCAAAATGGGCTAATTATTGGTTAACCAAGCGGACAGGATGATTGGGTTTTACAAGGATTTCAGGATGTTTGGTTTGCTGATGCCGATCATGAATATCGACGTCTAGGCGGGATTCCAGTCACCGCGTCCTGCCATCCAGAGGCTGATCGCCGCTATGGCAGCGGTGTCAGCGCGCAATATTCTCGGGCCAAGCGATACCGGCACCGCCTGGGGCAGGGCGCGGATCAATTCATTTTCGTTGTCGGAGAAGCCGCCTTCGGGGCCGATCAGGATAGCCGCCGGGCCGTCATGGGCGACCAGGGCCTTGCGGAAGCTGCCTTCACCGCTTTGATGGATGCGTTCGTCGGCAAAGAACAGATGGCGTTCGGCGGGCCATTGTTGCAGCATGTCGGCCAGTTTTACCAGCGGATCAAGAGCGGGAAGAGCTGTGCGTTCGCATTGTTCCGCTGCCTCGATCATATGGGCGTGCAGCTTCTCCGTCTTGATATTATGACTCTGGGTGCGTTCGGTCTGTACCGGCATGATCCTGTCGACGCCGAGTTCAGTCGCTTTTTCGACGATCCAGTTGAAGCGGTCTTTCTTGATCGGCGCGGTGCACAGCCAGAGATCGGGAACCGCCTCCCGTTCCCGTGTCTTGCCATCAACCATCAGGATCAGGTCGCGTTTGCCGAGAGCGGTGACATGGGCAAGATATTCACCGGTGCGGTTGTCGAATAATTTTAGCGGGTCGCCTTGCTTGATCCGCATCACTTTCAACAGATAATGGGCATGGCTGCCGTCCAGCCGGATTTCTGCGCCATCGGATATTTCGATATCAACGTAGAGACGCGGGGCGCTGTGCGGGGGATAAGCGGGTGTGGCTGGCATTGATGCTGTTTAGCGGCAGGTTTTATTTTCGTCATGCTGAATTTATTTCAGCCTCTCTTTCGGAAGAATGCACATGTCCGGCTGAGGTCCTGAAACAAGTTCAGGATGACGAGTTAGAGAAGCTCAGGGTGACGAGTTAGAGAAGTTCAGGATGACGAGTTATAGAATTGACGATAAGCAGCTGTCATGTCTGACCAATCCAACCAGATCGTCCCCGATTCCGAACATAAGGGCATTGTCGGCCTGCTGCCCGTTGCAGCCCGGCCCTTTGCCCTGCTTGCCCGTTTTGACCGCCCGATCGGCTGGTGGTTATTGTTCTGGCCCTGCGCCTGGGGCGTGGCGCTTGCCGGCGGTGCGATCGAGCGCTGGGACCTGCTCCTCTGGCTGCTGGTCGGTTCGATCGCAATGCGCGGCGCGGGCTGTGTCTATAATGATATCGTCGATCGTGATCTCGATCGCCAGGTGGAGCGGACCCGCTCGCGGCCATTGGCCAGCGGTGTCACGTCGCTGAAAGCCGCGTGGATATGGCTCGGCATATTGTGTCTGATCGGGCTGCTGGTCTGGCTCCAGATCAATGGCACGGCCAAGCTGGTGGCGCTGGGCAGTCTCGCTCTGGTCGCAGCCTATCCATTTATGAAACGCATCACCTGGTGGCCGCAGGCATGGCTTGGACTTGTGTTCAGCTGGGGCGCGCTGGTCGGATGGCTGGCGATTGCACCGCAATTCCACTGGGCGATGGTGCTGCTCTATCTCGGATCAATATTCCTGGTGATCGGCTATGACACAATTTACGCGCTGCAGGATAAAGAAGACGACGCCATGGTCGGGATACGGTCGAGCGCGTTGCGGCTCGGAGATAATGTGCGGTCCGGTGTGCTGCTTTTCTATCTGGCCGCACTCGGGAGCTGGGCGGCTGCATTCTGGATGCTGCGCCCCCAATGGCTTGGTCTCGTGGCGCTTGTCCCCGTCGGACTGCATCTCTTTTGGCAGGTTGCGACCCTGAAAAGCGGTGATGGAGATGATGCGCTTGCCAAATTCCGTTCCAATCGCTTTGCTGGCCTGCTGATGTTTCTTGCCTGTCTGGTTCTCGGGCAGGCTGGCTAGTTATCAGCGAAATTGGATTGCGTTTCGCAACCCATGGCGGTTATGCTACTTAACTGTACAGTTAAGCCAACGTCAGATTTGCCGGAGATGTTTTCATGAAAAAGCGCCGCCTGGGCCGAAGCCCGATATATGTATCCGAAATCTGCATGGGGACTATGACCTTTGGCAGCGCTGCCGACGAAGCCATGTCACACAGGATCATGGACGAATCAGTCGAAGCCGGGATCAACTTTTTCGACACGGCGGAAAATTATCCGGTGCCACCAAAACCGGAATGGGCAGGCGAGACCGAGAATATTGTCGGCCGCTGGATGAAGGGCAAGGATCGCGACAGCCTGATCATCGCGACCAAAGTATCCGGTCCCAGCCATGGCTGGATAGAATCTTCGCAACGTGCCGGCATGACCGCGATGGATCGCCACAATATCGTCAAGGCGCTCGATGAAAGCCTCAAGCGGCTCCAGACCGACTATATCGATCTCTACCAGACCCACTGGCCCGATCATGGCACCGCCTATGACGAAACAATGGAAGTGCTCGACGAGGAAATTCGCAAGGGTAAGATCCGCACCATCGGCTGCTCCAATGAAACCAGCTGGGGCCTGATGAAATCGCTCGAGGCTTCGGAGCGGCTGGGTGTCACCCGCTATTGCACGATCCAGAATAATTTCAGCATGAACAATCGCCGGTTCGAGGATGAACTGGCGCAGGTCTGTCGTCAGGAAGGGGTCAGCCTGATCCCTTATTCGCCGCTCGCTGGCGGGGCCCTCTCGGGCAAATATAATGATGGCGCGACGCCGGACGGTGCGCGTTTCTCGTCCTATCTAAAAATGGGTGGGCGTCAGGCGAAAATGGCGGAACGGTTCGTGAATCCGAAGTCCGAGGAATCGACCAAGCGTTTCATGGCAATTGCCGACGAACTGGGCGTTGCGCCGGTGACGCTGGCCACCGCCTGGTCGAAACAGCATGATTTTGTCGCTTCGACCATTGTTGGCGCAACCCACACCGACCAACTTCCCGAGATTTTTGCCGCTGCCGATCTGGTGCTCAGCGACGAGATGATGAAAAGGATTTACAAGATCAGTCGGGAAATCATGTACCCGATGGGTTGATTCACGAGGTCTGAATGACGAGGTTAAGGCTGCCAAACAGATTATCGATAAAAGGGTGACCGAATTTTTCGGGATTACCGCAAAATTGGGGGCGCTCACCGCCACCAAAAATTTCCAGAAACACAAGAGAGAGGAATTTCTAATGAGCCAGTTTCCCGACGCAAAGCAACTGTTCACCACCGTCACCGAGGACGGCAAGTCGATCCTTTCGATCGAGCCTTATGCTGTGCCCGAACCGAAAGAGCATGAAGTCGTCGTCCAAATGGAAGCGGTGCCGATCAATCCGTCGGATCTCGGTCTGTTGACCGCTGCTGCCAGCATGGACACGGCGCGTAGCGAAACCGTCGACGGTCACCCGGCGCTGGTTGCCGATGTGGAACCGGCGATGCAGCCTTTCTTCAAAGGCCGCGCGGGCAAGAAACTGGCTGCCGGTAACGAAGGTGCTGGTACCGTTGTTGCAGCCGGATCATCCGATGCGGCGCAGGCGTTGATGGGCAAGACCGTCACGATCGTCGGCGGCGAAATGTATCGCACCCATCGCGTGATGCCAGCCGCAGCGTGCGTTCCACTCCCCGAAGGCGCAGCAGCCAAGGAAGGCGCTTCTCTGTTCGTCAATCCGATGACCGCACAGGGGTTCATCAACACGATGCATGCGGAAGGCCATACCGGACTGGTTCACACCGCTGCCGCTTCCAATCTCGGCCAGATGCTGGCCAAGCTGTGCCTCAAGGATAATATCCCGCTGGTCGCGATCGTGCGCTCCGACGCCCAGAAGAAAATCCTCACCGACATCGGCCTGACCCATGTCATCGACAGCACCAAGAGTGATTTCATGGAGCAGTTGATTGCGGCGCTGGCTGAAACCGAAGCGACGCTGGGCTTTGACGCCATCGGCGGCGGCAAGATGGCCAGCTATATCCTGACCGCGATGGAAAAAGCAGCGGCAGTGCGCGGCGCGGAATTTAGCGTTTACGGCTCCACCGTCAACAAGCAGGTCTATATCTATGGCCGTCTCGACACCGGCGAAACCATCCTCGGCGGCGGTCTCGGCCTTTACTGGGGCGTTGCCGGCTGGTTGCTGACCCCGCATCTCGAAAAAGTCGGCCGCGACCGGATGATGGAAATGCGCATGTATACCGTCGAAGAGCGCAACGGCATATTCCACAGCGACTATTCGAGCGAGATCAGCCTGATGGACATGATCGACCCCGAAATCGCCAAGGGCTACGAGAAGAAAGCCACCGGCGAGAAGGTGCTGGTCAATCCTAGTCTCTAGAAACACGCTGCATTGAGACCGTCATCCTGAACCGGTTTCAGGACCTCGGGCCTCTTTGCACTTTGTAGAAAAAAAGCGCCCCTCTCCCTGCAAGGAGAGGGGCGCTTTCTTTTTCCAGCAGGGGCTAGGCGTAGCTTACCACTTCCCACTCTATCCCGTTCCAGTCGAAGAAATAGAAGCGCCGGCCGGGCTCGTAGTCGCCATGGTTGAAGGGCTCGAGACCGGCGGCCACAACCTTCGCCTCCACCGCATCCAGATCATCGACG
>TARA_R110000796_G_scaffold171070_3_pt1 | contig 24370 bp, 28 predicted proteins | sample TARA_R110000796 | Tara Oceans TARA_R110000796 (sample SAMEA4397815) | marine metagenome | biome: Polar Biome; feature: [SRF] surface water layer (ENVO:00010504); material: water (ENVO:00002006), including particulate matter (ENVO:01000060) such as... | depth 5 m
AGTTATTATAACTATGATTCGTAAAACTTATGAACACTATTGATAAACTTATATATAAGAGTATGGAAGAAATTTGGAAAGATATTAAAGACTATGAGGGAATATATCAAGTGAGTAACTTAGGTAATGTTAAATCACTTGGTAGGGTAGTTCTTAGAAAAAATGATACTAAAATAAAATTAAAAGAAAAAATATTAAAGCCTGGTAAAAGTAAATCAGGATATCTAATAATATCATTATATAAAAATAAAAGAGGTAAAAGCCATATAGTTCATAGATTAATTATTAATACCTTTATTCCTTGTTTAGATAAAAAAGAAGTAAATCATATTGATGGTGATAAATCTAATAATAAATTAGATAATTTAGAATGGTGTGATAGAAGTTATAATATTAAACACGCATATGATAATAACTTAAAATCTAATAAAGGTTCAGAAGTTAGTTGGGCTAAATTAACAGATAGTGATATATTGGATATTAGAAAGTCTATTGATAATAATAGTATTTTAGGTGAAAAATATAATGTGAGTAAAGGACATATAAGTAAAATAAGAAATATAAGAGTTTGGAAACATATATGATAATTAAAATAATAGGCATCACTTGGTTACTATTTCATTATAACGATTTTATAGAAGAATTTAACCAAGTTTTAAAAAGACCTAAAAAAATAATATTAATACCAAAGAAGATACTTAGTTGTTTAATGTGTACATCATTTTGGGTCACTTTAATAATGACTGGTGATATATTTTTAGGTGGGTTTATTAGTATGTTGTTTTACATATTAGATAAATATATTATAAATACAGATATAAAATTATGAAAGATAAAGAATTAGAAAAGGAATTAGAAGAAATAGTTACTTGGTCTTCTATGAGTAAACACAGAATCACAAGGTTGTATGAAGCTTATAGTATAATCAGTAATTCAAACCAAAGACTTTGTGGTAAATGTCCTTCTGTTATAAGAGGTATATTCAATAAAGTAAAAAAATATTATGAAACAAACTATGATAAGAAAGAGAATAATTAAGGTTATGTTATTTTTAATAATAACACCATTGACTTTACCATTTATGTTACCTTATATGTATATTAGTAAAGCTATAAAAATAGGTAAAGGTGAGTGAGAAATAAAGACCCATTATTAAATAGGTTTGGATTAAGATCTAAATCACAAAGAATAAGGTATGATAAATTCGTTAGAGAATATATGTTATCTTGTGATGCTACTAAAAGTTATAAAAAGGTATTTCCTGGCAATATAGACACAACGAATAAACGTAATGGATATTTATTAGTTAGACACCCTTATGTTATTTATGAGTTAAATAGAAAGAATAAAGAGATTGATAAAAAAATGGACAAGAAAATAATTATGAACAGAGAAAGAATATTAACAGAACTAGAAGAAATACTTTTATTAACTAAAGGTAAAGAACAATATCCAGCAGCTTTGAAAGCTTTAGACCAGCTAGCTAGAGTAACAGGTTCATACGCACCTGAGAAATCTGAAGTAGAACATAAGGGTATAACAATTAATTATGTTAAGCCAGGTGAAGTAGAAGATAATATAAATGAATTTTTTGATGGGTGTCCTGATTGTGAAGAAGGAACTTGTGTATGTGATATTAAGATATGATAATAAACTTTAAACCAACAAAGAAACAACACGAAGTCTTTGAATTATTTGAAGATGATAAAACCACTGAGATACTTTTCGGTGGGGGTGTTGGTGCTGCTAAAACTTATTTGATGGGTTCACTTATCACAATAAAATGTTTACAGTACGAAGGGATAAGGGTTGGACTGTGCAGGAATGAATTAACCACTTTAAAGAAAACAACTGTAGTAACTTTATTATCAGAAGTATTTCCCAATTTTGGTTTACTTAAAGATGAACATTATAGATATAACCCTATTGAAGGTAAGATAACCTTTTACAATGGTTCTGAGATAGTATTCCAAGAATTGAGACATATACCATCAGATCCAAACTATACACGCTTAGGTGGGTTGTTATTAACATTCGCGGTTATTGATGAAGCTGGTGAGACTGAAGTAAAAGGTAAAGAAATATTACAATCAAGAATAGGTAGATGGAGAAATGAAAGTTATAAATTAAAACCTTTATTGATTATGACCTGTAATCCATCTCGGAACTTTTTATATGAAGAATTTTATTTAGCCAATAAAGAAAAAACAATGCCTTATTATAGAAAGTTCGTTAATGCTACAGGACTTGATAACCCATATTTAAGTGAAGCTTATTTAGAGAACCTTAGAAGAACTTTATCACCATCAGAGGTTAGTAGATTACTATTAGGTAATTGGGAATCACAAGACGACCCTGACAATTTAGTTAGTTCAGATGATATATACGAAATGTATGACCACTCTATTAATTTAAATACTGATACCACTAGATATATTAGTGCTGATATTGCTTTTAAACAAGATGGTTGTATACTTATTGTGTGGGAAGGTAATGATGTTATTGATATAATTAAGGTAGGTAAAGATGAAATTGTATTAGATAAGATAAAAGAAACTGCTCAACAATATGAAGTTCAGACTAGAAACATATCTTATGATTCAGATGGTGTTGGTCAATTTATTAAACAATATCTAAGAACAGCCAGACCTATTATAAACAATGGTAAGGTACTTAAAGGTGAAAACTATATAAACCTTAAATCACAATTATATTATAAGTTAGGTGAGTTAATACGTGATGGTAAAATAAAGATTAAAACCAATAAGTTTAAAAAAGAAATAGAAGGAGAACTTTTATCTATTAAACGTAAAACAAGAGGTCATAGTGAAAGTAAAATGGAAATCAATTCTAAAACAGATCAGAAAAAGATATTAGGGCATTCGCCTGATTATTCAGATGCCTTGGCTTATAAAATGATATTCGAATATACTAAGGGTAATTTCACTAGAATGTTATAATCAACATTATTTATCTAATTTTTTACGTTCTTTCTGATATTCCTTTTGTTGTAATAATATAGCTTCTTTGTTTTTATAATAATATGCCATAGATTTTTCATCACATATTTGTTTATTATTTTTATAATGATTATTTCTTTCTTCACACATACACGTTTTACATCTTGGTCTAAAACCCTTTCCTCTTTTGTGGTATTCACTTAAAGGTTTTTCTATTGAACATTTTTTACATTTCTTCATATTTTTTATATATTAATTAACAACATAAGTTTAGTGATTTTTATATTTTTTGTTAAAAATCGTCATAAATCACCCTCGTAGGTGACTGGCCTGGTTGACTGTACAAATAATGTTCTGCCATAAGAGAGGTATAATAGTGTAGAGGTATATATATTTCGGTTTTAAAACACATTAAACCACACAGAAAAAGAATTTAATATAAACAATAATAATAGAATATATATTATATTATGAAGAAAGAAATAATTATACCACAACAATGGTCTGATGTTACTTTAGGAGAGTTTATTGAGTTATCTGAATTAGATGTTAATTCATTTGAGAACCACATAGAATATTATTTGAGAATGTTGGTTATATTTGGTAATGATGATTTAGATGATATAAAAGAGTTTATTAAAGTAAGTGATATAAACGATATCATAGGTCAGATGAGTTTCTTAAACACGAAGCCAACCCAATTAGATTTAAAGTCAGTAGTTATAGATGATGTAGAATATCACTTAACAGATAATCTTAATAAATTAACTGTAGGTGAATATGTAAGTATTGAATCACTTATTGAAAAAGATAAGTTAACAACCATATCTGCTATACCAACTATATTATCTGTTATATTGAGACCCAAAGAGGAAGACTTTAATGCTGATTTAGTTAATAGTAGAATAAAGTTATTTAAAGAAAAGTTAAATATTGAACAAGTAATTAAGATGTCAATTTTTTTTTTTGAATGGCGTGGAGTAATTACTTATAATTTTAGTGGTTTGTTTAGTGGTAAAAAAGAAGATGAAGAAGATATAATAATGGATGGGCCAGCGGCGCCAGAATTTGATGGTAGATGGAAATGGTTTAGTTTAATAGAAAGATTAGCTAATGGTGATATAACAAAATTTGAAGAAGTATATAAGATAACATACATAAGTGCTTTAAACACTTTATCATATTGGAAAGAACGAGATGATTACCAAGAACGATTACGTAAAAGACAACAAATGATGAGCAAACATAGATAATGATAGAAGAATTAATACATATAATAACTTTAAAAAGTAAACTGAGGTATAATTTTGCTACAAGAAGTAAAACTAATGATATTACTAGAAGAGAACTTAGACAGGTTGAAAGAGATTTAACTAAAGTGTTACAGAAACAAATAGAAAAACAAGGACACGTTGATACAGGGTTGATGGTTAGAACAATTAAAGTTGAGGTTAGACCAAATAGACAAGGAAGTATGGTTGTTGATATATTGGCTGTTGATTATTGGAAATATGTTAATGGTAGATTTGATATATTTCAAAATGCCCAACGAACAAGAGCTTGGAAAAAAATAGAAGGTGATTTTAACTTTTATAATAGAGGGGTTAGATAAATAAATAAAATAAAAGATATGAAAATACAAACAATCAATCAATTAATTAGTGTATTTAAGGATATAGCTACAAGACATTATCAAATAAATGGATTTGGTATAGGTGACTCTTGGGAAATAGGAGCTGATAAAGCTTATATGCACCCTGTGTTATGGATTAATCCAACAACGGCTAATATGCCATCAACAGATACTGGTTATAAAACCTTTGAAATTGATTTTGATGTTAGAGTATTTGATTTAGTTCATAAAGATGAATCAAATGAGAATGAAGTTTTATCAGATACTATAGATATATTGAAAGATATTATAACAGAATTTAAATCACACCCTTATTATGTTAACAGTCAACTTAATATAACAGGAGACATTAGCTTCGAGGCGTTTACTGAAGAGTTTGATGAAGAAGTTAGTGGTTGGTTATGTGAAATATCTTTAATGACTCCTATATTAACATCATTTTGTGGTATACCAGCTGCTGATATTACAGGATTTGAATTTCCTGGCGTTGATTGTCCTGATGTAAATGTATTATGTCCTGTATTTATAGATGAAATTATAGGAGTAGAACCAATTGTAGTTACATCAGATGGAACAACAAGGACTATTTCGTTAAATGGTTCATCTATTATAGGCGCTGATAATGGTTTAAATGTATTAGGTGGTGTTGTTGAATTAGGTGGTACTTTAAATAAGGACACAACTATTCTAGGAGATTCGAATGATTTAACTATTGGATCACCAACAAGTAAATTAGATAATTATAATATAAATTCTATTGAAGCTTCAGAAAGATATGGTGTGCCAGGTGGTGTTTTAGAAATTGATAAAAACCCAGGCGGTTTTAATTTATCATATGTTAATACCACTCCAAACTATGAAAGTAAATTAGAGGTAAATTCTGGTACAGGTAATTTATATGCAATTGATTGGAATACTGGTGTATATTCTGGCCAATATATAACAACAGGTTCTTCGAAACAATTAACTACTAATGGTGTTGGATGGAAGTCTGAAGTTGAAACAACTGTAAATTACTTTAAAGCTAGTTATATTGACCCTACTTTTACGTCAACAATGTTATTGGGTGTTAGTTATAATTTACAAACAGAAGATTTTAATGTTAATAGTACTAACTTTGATATAAGTCCAATTGGAGGACTTTTAAAATTTAATTACCCTACTACTAAAGGTATTGAATATGATGCTGATTATTCAGTAAACTTTAGTAACAGGTCTTTAGTTGATAAAGGATATGTAGATACAGCTATAACTAATCACACCACAACAGGGTTTACTGGTACTTTTACAAATGGTGATGGAAACACAGTGACCGTTACTAATGGATTAATAACAAATATAGTATAATATATTATGAGTAGTTTAAGAAGAGAGAAAAGAAAATTAGAAAGAAGGATAGATACCTTATGGAGAAAGGAGATTGATATAAAGGACTTAATAGATACAGGTGCTTTAAGAAGGTCTTTTAAAACCAAGATAACTAAACGAAATAAGATACTAGCTATTGATGTACAGATGATGTATTATTTTCAATACTTAGATAATCCATATGATGTGTCAAAAGATTTATATGCTAGTAAAGAGTATAAAAAAATAGAGTCAGATATGATTGATTTAATCACTGAAGAATTATTTACAAAAGTTTCAAGTAATTTTAAATCATCTGATAATGTTAAATACTCCTTTAAATCATAAAAACATATATTGATAAGATATATATTAATAAAAGAATAAATACAACAATTTACATATGCCAATTATTCGTCAAACAACAAACATAAAGGTTATACCAGCAGGTGTGACACCGACATATAATGAAACTATAGTCGTTTTAGAGTCACCTAACATAATATCAGATAATTTTAAATGGATAGTTAAGATTTATAAAGGTGAGTCAACAGACCCTGATTATGAACTATTATCAACTATTAATATATTACCAAACCCTGATGGATATGGTGTTATAGATTTTCATAGACATATTGAGAATCATATATCTACATCATTTTACCCAGCTGATATTGATAGAATAAGTGGTGATGTTGTTAATGAAGGTTTAAAATGGTCTTTTGAATTAATAGAACAATTTGAAAATCCAAGATGGAGATATTATGATTATTATACACCCACTGGTTCTAAAGTAGGATTTACAACCGATACAGGTATATACTCTGCAGCTACGGATATACCTCACCCCTTTATAGTTGGTGATAGAATAACAGTAGTTCAAGACCCTGGCTTTACACACCCTACATATAATTTTGTAGATGTAGAAATAGATGATGTACCAAGTGCTTATTCTATTGTTTTAGATGAGACATATATTCCTGGCGGTGGCCCACAAGACCCTGGCTTAATTACTTTAGTCGGTGGTGGGTCTAGAGAAATAGAACAAATATTCGATGCTGGTGAAACAACAATATATTCTTTTAATGGAGCATTATCATTTCAAGGGTTTAGAAATTGGGATTATACTGATTATAGGATGAATTCAACATCACCACCAACAACTAAATTTCTATTAAACGGGCCTAGAGAATTTGATGTTACTTTAAATGATAGAGTATGGATCAATAGTTTTATAGGTAATCCCGAATGGGAAGGTTTAATTATCGAAACCAATAATGGTACATATGCTGCCTCACAAACCTTTTCTGAATCAGGACAACATTTTATTAATCAGAATAAGATTGGCCCAATAGATTGGTTAGAAACAACAGACCCTTCTTTATCAGCTATGGTAGGTAGTTTACCTGTAGTTGACGATACAACAACTTATATTGAAATAACACCTTATTATGTATACCCAGGCACACCAGTTGGTGAAACTATAAGATTGAATATAGTTGATGATTGTAGTAAATATGAAGCTATTAGATTTTTCTATTTAGATAAGTTCGGTTCTTATTTACCACTGACTTTTAATAAAGTCTCAAAACAAAATAACACTAATACAAGACAGAATTATAGACAAAACTATGGTAGATATGATTCAGTGTCTGATGTGTGGGGATATACAACCTATGATAGAGGTACAACAACATATGATTTAAACACAACAGAGAAAGTAACCTGTACATCAGACTGGATTAATGAAGATATGCGTGATATGGTTATAGATATGTTAAATAGTCCTTCAGTTTATATACAAGATGATAACGGAGAATACATAGCAATCACTATAACAACAAATAGTTATGAAATAAAGAAGAAAGTTAATGTAAAATTAATAAATTATACACTAAGTTTTGAATATTCACAGATGAATACTAATCAAAGAGGATAAAATATGAAAAAGAAAGTAGAATTAATTATTGGACAAGGAGTAAATCAGATAAGTTTAGACTTAACTGAGAATAGTATATCAATTGCATTACAATATTCGATTGATGATATTAGAAGTATAGATAAAAAGAATAGTAATTACTCTAAAACTATAACTTTGCCAGGTACTAAAAAGAATAATAATGCTTTTGGTAGTTTATTTGATGTAAATAGTACCTTTGATGAATATAATCCGAATCTAAAAACCCCTGCTAGGATAGTTGTTGATTCATCACCAGTGTTAGAAGGTTATTTACAATTAACTAAAGTAAATAAAATGAATAATGTTGATTTACAAGGTAATAAAATATCTTATGAAGTTGTTGTATTTGATGATTCAGTAGATTTTATTCAAACTTTAGGTGATTCAGTATTAAGTGATTTGGATTTATCTAGTTATACCCACATACTTAACCAAATTAATGTAGAAAACGCTTGGAATAACCACACCTATCAAGATTTATATCAATACCCTTTAATGGATAAAATAACAAGAGGTTATGATATTGGTGATTTTAAACCAGCTATTTATCATAAGGGAATTTTATTAGAGATAGCTAAACAAGCAGGATATTCTTTAGAAGGAAGTTTTATGATAACTAACGAAAATGGTATAGGGCCAGACCTTAGATATGAAAAAGAGATAATTATGTGGGATGGTGATTCTCCGCTTATATCAGATACTGAAGCTAATAAAAGAGAGTTTAGAGCTGGATTAGCTAATGATGTTATATCATATGACCAACTAATAATAGCTCTACCAAGAACACTAGATAGTGGTCTATTAAGAAGAAACGCTAACTATAATGAGATAGTGACATTACCAAATTTTGATAACAGTGGTACTTATACTTTTGATAATCCTGGCTCTTTGGGTTTATATGGTAAATGGACATCAGCAAATAAAGGTACTGTTGATTTTAAATCAGCAGTAAGAAGTGAGGTTTCGTTTACAGGTAGGGGAATACCTTCTAGAGGTGGTAATCAAATTCAAGTATTCGCATATATTAGAGCAACATTAAAAACTAATTTACAAGGTACTGTTGGTAGTGAAATAGAAGAGATAGATATGTGTCCTGTTTTAACATCTTATGATCCATCTTTACCAGCTACAACAGTAACAATTTCACTAGATTCTAGTTTTAAATTTCCAAATATAGAATTAGAAGTAGGTGAGGAAGTTTTTTTAACGTATGAGATTATATCATCACCATCAAGTACTAACCCAATTGGGGGTGGAATAAATCAGATAAGTTATGAGATTGATCTTAATTTTGGTATAGGTTCTCCAAATTATGTAACAAACGATGTACTATTGAATTGGGATTTGAAAAAGGTTATGAGTAATGGTGATCTTAGTTATTTTAAAAATAATATTGTTAAAGATGATAATATCACAGCTGATGATGAAATATTTCTAACTTCATATCTACCAAAAGAATTCAAACAAAAGGACATTTTAAGTGATATTATAAGAAGGTATAATGTTTATGTAACTAAACACCCTACTAAAGATAAAACGTTAATCTTAGAGTCAAGGGATGATTTCTATAAAGATGATGTGACTTTATTGGATTGGACACAAAAGAAAGATTATAGTTCAGAAGATAAAATATCTTTCTTAACAGAATTACAAAATAAAGAAATATTATTTACATATAAAGAAGATAATTCAGCTACTGATGCTAATGGTGATAAAAGAAATGAAACATATTTCGGTAGTACTGGTGATATCTATGGTCAGAAAAAAGTTAGTTTTGAAAATGACTTTGTTCAAGGTATACAAAAAATAGAATCCTTCTTTTCAAGTGCTCCTTTGATATATAGAGGTACTATTGATACAAAGAATTATGTTGTAGTACCAGCTGTGTCTTCTGAACAAAGTAAAAGAAATCCTGTATTGTGTTATTGGGGTGGTTTAAAGGATGTAAAAAATAAAGATGGTGATTCAGAAGTATTATTTATTGAATGGAATTCTCTAATTCCAGCAATACCTTATTCAACATACCCTTATGCTGGTCACTGGGATGATCCTTATGATCCAACAATAGATATTCATTATGGTGAAACAAGTTATGAATATTATGGTAGTTTACTTAATAGTGTAACAGATAATAACTTATATAATAATTATTGGAAAAATTATATAGAACAAATATCTAATGGTAAGTTAGTAACATCTAAATTTTATTTAAATGAAACTGATATAAACTTCATTAAAGACAATTTAAACAGTCGTATTTTTATAAAAGATAGTTATTATGTAATTAATAAGATAACTGATTACAAACCATTAGAAGATGGTTTAACAACGGTTGAGTTATTGAGAATAGAAAAGGGTTCTACGTTTGATCCTGAAATAACACAAGTAGATAATATACCATTTTATACAACTTTTACAACAACAGACCAGACACAAACCGTATTGAATGATAGTAGAAATGGCCCATATAGAAGTAATATCACTAACAATACTAGTTCTAATAATGTTTTAATGTTAGGTCAAAGAAACTATATTGGATCAGGTACAACAGCTGTGGTTAACGGAACTGATAATTTTATTGGTAGTGGTTCTAGTGGGGTTAATATTCAAGGTAATAATAATAGTGTAGCTGGTGGTGTGGAAAATGTAACAATTGTTGGTGATAATCAAGAAGTATTAGAATCTAACATATCTATTATAAACGGAACTATATTATCATTAGAAAATCCTTTAAGTGGTTTATGGGAACGTGGTACTGGTACTGATAGTATAGTATTGGTTAATAGTGTTGCTCCAAATACAACTTTAGGTGGAAATGGTTCGGTGGTTACAGGTGTTCAAAATTCAATTGGTGAAAATTCTGATTATGCATCAATATTCGGTGGTGCTGGAAATTCAATAAATATAACAAGTCCTGTAGCTAATTCTGATGGTTCTTCTATTGTAGGTGGTGAAGGAAATTTCATAAATGGTCGGATAAGCTCTATTGTAGGTGGTGCTAATAATTCTATTGATAGTAGTAGTACTAGTGGTACTTCTTTTATTGGTGGTGGTGCTAATAATAGTATAACCAATGATTTTTCTAGTATAATAGGTGGTTCTACTAATCAAATAAGTGGTGTATATTCATCAATTATTGGTGGTAATAATATAACAGGAACACAAGACAATACAGTTTATGTACCAAAATTAGTAGTAACTGAAACTTATATACCAACAGGTTCAACAGACACGAATGGTATAGTAGGGGAGATATCTTATGATGGTTCTTTTGTTTATGTTAAAACTGCTAGTGGGTGGTTAAGAAGTACTTTATCGACTTTTTAATCAAAAACGACCCTCGTAGGAGACTGCTGGTATTGACTGTAGAGAAATACTCGCGCCATAAGAAGACATTATATAGTTAAGATATAATAATAATTGGTTTTAAAACTTAAACCACCGAAAAAAAAAGGTAATAGTATAAACAGAAAAGTCTATATTATATATAATGATATGAATGTTAATAATCAAAAAGAGTTTTTCGAGAATATACAGTTAGATGTGGATGGTAATGTTATAGCAGTTTTAGTTCCATCACCAACAACACCTGTTGAAAAAGGTGTTAATCAATATAATACCTTTAAGAAAATAGAACTAACAACAGAAGGATATTTAAAAATATATAGTGCTTAAAAAAAATAAATAATATACAATGAGTGATGTAAATAATCAATACGACTTTTTCAAAGAAGTTAACATAGACGCAAATGGTAACTTAGGTGTTGTCGTTAGTGGTGGGGGTGGTGGATTACCAGCCTTAACAACAGACCACGTATGGTTAGGTAATGCTTCCAATGTAGCTGTAGAAGTAAATAAGAGTACTTTAGGTGGTTCGGTTACAGCTGATAATGGTTTAACTGAATTAACTGGTAATATTGAATTAGGTGGAACTTTATCTAAACAAACAACTATTAATGGTGGTTTTAACCAATTCGATTTAGGTACTTTAGGTAGTGAAGTAGTTAAATTTACTGTAAACTCTATTGAAGGACAATTCGATTATATGGGTGGGCCACAGGGTATTAAAACAACATTAGATCCAGGCCAAGACACTAAAAGAGTATTTGATGGTGGTGGAGTGAAAACAGTAGAAAGAAGCTTCTTCGATAAACAATATATAAATACTATAGATGGAACACAACAGATTCTTTTTAGATTAGTTAGTGATGGTTCAACTGAATTCGTTAGATTATCTTATGCTAATGATGGACTTGCTATAACACCAACACAGGTATTTATACAGAAAGGTGGTAATTTTATAGAAACAAATACAACTGAAACAAAAATGAATTTCGGTTCTAATTCGGTTGATATAAATTCGGTAGGAGTTGAAATAAACACAAACAATTTAAAAGCAGCAGAAACTGGTTCAACTATAGCTACGAGTACAAACTCTGTTTTATTTAGTGCAAACGCATCTACAATAACAGGTTCAGATAAAAGTTCAATTTTATCTTCAGCTACAATAACAGACTTAAATAATCAATTAAGTTCATCAATATCTTCAGATACGTCTACTATAAGTGGAAATGTTAAATCAAGTATAATTTCTTCAGATGAGGTTAGTTTAACGGATTCGGTTGAATCAAGTATTATTGGTGCGGGTGATGACACAGAACTTAAAGATTCGTTTAATAGTGTTATTGTTGGTGGATCAAAGAATGTTATAGACACCTCATCACGTTCATCAATTATCGGTGGTGGTGGAACTGGAATATTGGATAAGAATACTTTAACAAATGTTCAAAACTCTGTAATTTTAGGTGGAACTAATATAAATGGAACATTATCAAATATGGTTTATGTGCCAAATCTTGAAGTAGCAAATGGTGGTAATATTACCTTAACTGGATTAGTTGATGGTAGAGATATTGCTACAGATGGTACTAAATTAGATACTATTGAAACAGGAGCTGAAGTAAATCCTATTTTAAGTAGAACTTTAACATTAGAAGAACCAACAGTAAGTGATGATATAACAATATTTAGAACAGATGTTGCTATAGTAATACAAGAAGTTATTGCTTTTTCAACAGGAACGTCACCCGACACGACATATGATATTAAATATTCAACAGATAGAAGTGCAGCTGGAACGTCTTTAGTATCGTCTGAACAAACAACAAGTGTATCAACTGGTGATGTAGCTACAATAAGTAATGTAAATATACCAGCTAATTCTATTGTATGGTTAGAAGTAAGTGCTGCTAGTGGTACATCGGTATATTTAAGTTTAGATATAAGATATACAGAAGTATAATAAATATAAGATATTAGATAATTATGAAATATTATATAGTTGAAAAACAAGAAGTTAAAAATAGTGTATTGGAAAATATCACTATTGGTTATGTAGACACGTTGGAAGATAAAGAATATATTGAATTAAACTGGGAAGATTTTTTTAATCAATTTATTGATATCAATAGACAAGGTTTAGAAGATGGTACTATATCTATATTAGAATTTTTTAATGATAAACCATATAGTTATATTGTTGATGTTGAATTAGAAAATATAGACAATATGGGTTTAGTAAAAATAAATATAAATAATTTATAGATATGGCATTAATTAAAACAAATCAAGGGTTCTACAACGCAACGCCAGGTAGTAGTAATATACAATTCAATTACAACCAACCAACAGGAGCTGATAATTTTATATCAGCTTTAGTTATGTTTAAGAGTAGACCCACTAATATACCAATACCTACTTATGGTGGTGTAGCAATGACAAAACTATTCGAATATAATAATAATGCTTATAGAGTAGCTGCTTATGGTATATTATCACCATTGACAGGAACAAATCAATTTAGAATAGTAAATAATAGTCAATGGAATCCAGTGTCTGTTATATTAACCTCTTTTACAGGGTCAAGTGGATTCGGTATTAGAAATCAAAATCTAGCTAATTCTACACCCAATACAACAACAATGACAGGTTTAACAACTGGTTCAATGGTTCAAGGATATGGGATGGATAATAATACAAGCTCTACTGCTGATATTCAAATACCAGCAGGAACAACAGTTACAAGAGAATGGAGACATAATGTGAGTGGATGGTTTTGGGGTGGTACAAGTCCTGTATTAACAACGACAAGTACAACTGTTAGATTATTTTCTGGCCATACTTGGTCATCTTCTAGATCAGGAGCTATAGAAATAAAAGGAGTAGGTTCAACACCACCAACAAGAAGAAGAAGAATTATAATAACTTAATTTTCTTAAATAAAAATTTAATTATAATAGATTATGGCGAAGAAAAAAATGGTAATGGATGTTGACTATAATGTCACAGGAGCTGATGATGTAGAAAAGTCTTTTGAGAATATTGCTGATTCAGCTGATGAGGCTTCAGAATCAGTAGAAAAGGTTAGTGAAAGTACAGGTGGTTTAAAAGGAGCGTTTGAATCAGCACAAGGTGGTGTAAAAGGTCTGATAGGTGGATTTAAAGCCGTTATAGCTAATCCTATTGGGGCTGTTATTGCAGCTGTTGTAGTAGCTGTTCAATTATTAAGTGATATGTTTGCTAACAATGAAGAAGCATCTGATAAGATGGGTCAAGGATTTGCTTATTTAAAAGGTTTATTATTACCTTTACAAAAAGCCTTCTTTGTTGCTTTTGATGCTATAATGTTTGCTATAGAAAAGCCAGGTGAAGCTTGGGATAATGTTGTTGCTGGTATAGAAGCTGGGTTCGATTTTCTTAAAACAGTAGTATTCGACCCATATATGGCCGTTTGGTCTATTCTTATACTAGGTATTGAAAAGGGTATATTGAAGGTTCGTATAGCTTGGAATGAATGGACAGGTGATGCTGATGAAGCAGCTAAATTAACGTTAAGATTAGATGAGGTTAATGCTAAATTAATAGAAAATGCTGAGACTATTGAAAAAGCAATGACCACAGTTATAGATACTGCTGTTGCTATAGGGGGTGCTATATCAGATGTTATCGAAGAAGCTGATAGAATGGGTGATGCACTAGCATCTTTAACTAGAAGAGAACAAGAATTGACTAGAGCCAAAAGAGCACAAGAAGTTCAGAACTCTAAATCACTAGCACAATTAGAAGAATTAAGGTTAGTCAGAGATGATGAAGCTAAATCACTAGAAGAAAGAGTAGCAGCTAATAAAGAGATAGCTGTAATAGAAGCTAATAGAATTACACAAGCTGTTAATCTAGCACAAAAGGAATTACAATTATTAAAAGATAGGGCTAAATTACAAGGTGAAGGTACAGAAATATTAGATTTAATCACTGAAAAGGAAATGGAATTATCTGACTTTAGAGCTGAAAGTTCGGGTATTAGAGCGGAACAAATTCAGAATGATGTTGCTTTACGTAAAGAACAATATGAAAAAGACGCGGCTTTAGTTGACCAACAATTAGAATTGGATTCAGTATTGGAACAAAATGCTGTTAAACTAGCTGATGCTAAAATAGCAGCTGAACAAAGAAAATTGGATAAACTAAAAGAATTAAATTTAGAAGAAAATCAAATATTTAGAGACCAAGAACACGCTTTAGCTTTATCTAAATTAGAATCAGATAAAGCTAAATTAGATGCTCAAAAAGTAATTGATGATGAACTAATAGCACAGAACGAATTACTTAATGATAAGAAAATATCAGATGCTAAAATAGCGTCCAAAAAAGAATTAGAGATTAAAGCAGCTTTAAATGATGGTATATTAAATTTCGCTTCATCTTTAACATCAGCATTGGGTGAAGAAAGTAAAACAGCTCAAGCAATATCTAAAGTAGTTGCTTTAACACAAATTGGTATTGATACTGCTAAAGCAATATCTAGTTTAGTAGCTGCGTCCAGTGCTAACCCAGCCAATGCTGTTACATTTGGTGGAGCAGGAGCTATTCAATTCGCAACAGGTTTATTATCTATAGGTTCTAATATAGCACAAGCTTATAGTATATTAAAACAACCAGCTCCACAACTTAGTGCAGGTGATAGTGGTTCTGCTCCACCACCACAAACAGAACAAACAGCACCTGATTTAGGATTTGATGGTAGAAGTGCTGGAACTGAACAATTGGGAGCTAATATACCAATTAGAGCTTATGTAACAGAAACAGATATAACAACATCACAGAATACTGCTATTGGTATACAACAATTAAGTCAGATAGGTTAAAATTAAACAGATTAGAAAAATATATATATTAGAATATGGAAAATAAAAAGATATTAGTAGAATTATTTATAGATGAAAATGATAAAGACAACGAATTAGATATTATATCGTTCGTTTCAGCACCCGCTATTGAAAAAAACTTTATGTATTTTAGTAAAGATGATAATAGATTTAGTTTTAAATCAATGGATGATGAAAAAAGAATAGTTACTGGGCCAGCAATGGTGCCAAATCAAGAAATAATTAGAATGGACGCTGAGGGTAATCCTTATTTTGTTTATTTTACAGAAGAAACCGTTATTAAATCACAAGAAATATTCGCTAAAAATGGTAAAACTAAATCAACGAACTTTGAACACCAAGAAAATGATATGGATGGTGTTACTGTAGTTGAAAGCTGGATTGTTACCGACCCAAGTAATGACAAATCAAATGCTTTAGGGTTTAAAGACATACCAAAAAATACTTGGATGGTTAGTTATAAAGTAGATAATGATGAATTATGGTCTAAAGTTAAATCTGGCGAGGTTCAAGGATTCTCAATTGAAGGAGTATTTAGTAAGAACATAATAGAAATGAATAAGGATGAACAAGACACTTCTTTTAAAGATATACAAGACATTTTAAACAACGATGGTATATCAGAAGACGAAATGTTTGATAAACTCTCTGAGGTTATCTCTAAATTAAAATAAAGTTGAACACAATAAAAAAAATATATATTATAATATGGACAGAAATACTTTTATAGACAAGATTAAAACATTATTCTCCGAGGTTGAGAAAGATGTAGAAGAAAAACTTAAAGACGTTACCACTATTGATGGAATTAACCTTAGAATTAAAGAGGATGAAATCGCAGAAGGTGTTGAAGTTTTTGTAGTAGGTGAAGATGGTGAAGAAACACCAGCGCCAGATGGAGAACATAATATTGGTGATAAAATCATAACAACTGCTGAAGGTAAAGTTGTTTCAATTGTTGATGTTGATGAAGAAACAGAAGCTGAAGAAGAGAAAAAGGAAGAAGTAGTTATCGAAGAAGAAATGAATAAAGACGATAAAGACAAGAAGAAAGAAGACGAAGAGGTTGAAGCTGAAGACGAAGACAAGAAGAAGAAAGAGGATGAATACGAAGAAGAAGTTGACCCTTTAGAAAAAAGAATTGAATCTTTAGAAAAAGCTATAGCTAATATTGCAGAATCTATGTCAGCTGTTGATAACTTATCTGAAGTAGTTTCTAAAATTGCTAATTTACCAGCAGATGAAGAAGTTAAATTATCTAAATCAGTTAGTGGTAAATCAGAAAAAACAAATACAAGAGAAGATAAATTAAGATTTCTCTCAAAAAGAAAATAAAATAAAAATAATAATTTAATTATGAGTTTAAATGTAAGTGGATTGTCAGTTTATACTGACGAGAACAAATTAGAATTAATCAAGAAAAGTCTTCTTGAAGGTAGGACTATGGAATTTATTACAGTTCAGCCAGATATTAAGTCAAGTGCGACTATTAACATCATCGATTCTACGTTAGTAGGTCAAGCAGGTTCTTGTGGATTTAATCCTGATGGAACAACAGCTTTAACACAAAGAGCAATTTCTGTTACACCAATTAAAGTAAATGAGTCTATTTGTTTAGATACTCTTGAATCTTATTACACACAAAAAATGATGAACCCAGGCTCTTATAACGAGTCTATTCCTTTCGAACAAATATACGCTGAGGAAAAAGCTGGTAAAATTTCAGCGATGTTAGAAGATATTATTTGGAAAGGGGATACTGCTTTAACTGGTAACATATCTTTAGCTAATGGGTTACTTAAGCTGATTGATTCTGAAGGAACAGTTGTTGATGGTAACGTTGCAGCTGAAACTTCAATTACTGCAGCAAATGTTATTGATATCGTTGATGGTATGATAGGTGTTGTACCAGCAGACATTATCGATAAAGATGATTTAGTTTTATTCTTAGGTTATGATACTTATAGAACATATGCTAAAGCTTTAAGAGATGCTAACTTATTCGCATACACAGGAGCTGAAAATCAAGGTGGTGATTTTATTCAAATGGTGCCTGGAACGAATGTAAAGGTTGTTGCCGTAAGAGGATTAAATGGAAGTCAAAGATTGGTTTTATCTACATCATCTAACATATATGCTGGTGTTGATTTATTATCTGATTCTGAAGACTTTAAAATCTTTTATTCAAATGATAATGATGAGGTAAGATTCATTGCTAAATTTAAGATTGGAGTTCAAGTAGCATTCCCTGATTTTGTAGTAGAATATACTAACGCTTAAGACGAGTAAATAAAAAAACTTAAAAACTGGGGTGGGTTTAACCTCACCCCTTTTTTTTTAATAAAAATAAAATTTAAAATTATGAGTGTAACAAATTGTATATTAAACAGTGGTATTTCACTGGGTTGTAAAGACAACTTAGGGGGTATTAAAGAAGCGTATATCGCGACCTTTATTGGTGATGAGGTTTACGCAATTGACGCAGCAGGTATGATTACGTCTTTAACAAATACGCAAACGTTCTATAAATTCGAACAACGGAACGAACAGGGGGAATTCACCCAACAAGGGAACCATAGTACAGAAAACGGAAGCAATTTTTGGGATCAAATCGTTTCACTAATTTTTAGCAAGAACTCTGTAGACGATCGAAACGTATTAAAACTTTTAGCTCAGTCAGCTTTATTGGTGATAGTTAGAGATCAGAATAATTCATTATGGGTAGTTGGTAAAGAAAACGGAGCTGATTTAACAGCATCTACTGTGAGTGCTGGAAAAGCTTATGGTGATTTGAATGGAACAACTATTAGTATTACAGGTAAAGAAAAATACCCTGCTAATTTAATAGACGAAGCGGCTTTTGCTGTATTGCCAGGAATAGCTTAACATATTTCTTTTTTATATTAATTAAGGACATCTCATTATGGGGTGTCTTTTTTTATTTAAACACATATGAATTGTGTATATATAATAGTATAAAACAACAAATAAGATGATAAAATTAGAAAAAGATACAGTAAATAGAGTAGTTGTTACACTAACAGAGAAAGTTACTATACCAGCACCAGTCTATTTCTTATTCGAATTTATATCTGATGATACTTTAAAATCAAAAATATTTACAGCTACAGATATATCTAATAATATATGTAGATATAATGAATTTTCTATTGAAGTTACAAGTGGTGTTGAAGATTTACTTAACGGAATTATCGATATAGAACCAAATGGTTATTACCATTACAACATATATCAGATGAGTGACCCTACGAACTTAGACATAAGCCTAACTAGTGGAGTAGCTGAAACAGGAAAAGTTTACTTTAAAGGTGATATTAAACCTGTTAGAACCTCTTATAGTGATAATGATGATAACGAGTTTATTGCATACGAATAAAAATATAAAATTATGAAAGATAACAATAATACAAAAGTTCAGATGATATCAGCTCAAGCTGAAGAAGTAGAATCACCTGTTTTTAAAACAGTAAATAATAAAGATTATATTTATTATGGTTTAAATAACGATTACCCTCAGATATTGAAAGATATGATGAATACATCTTCTTTACACTCTGCTATACTAAAAAAGAAAGCTGATATGACAGCTGGTAAAGGTTTTGATTTTGAATCAATAGAACAGAAATCTTTTATAGCTAATATCAATGGTAAAGAAACATTAGACCAAATAGCTTATAAACTAGCTTATGATTTAGTTTTGTATGGTGGTTTTTCGTATTTAGTAACTTGGAGTAAAGATAAAAAGACAATTGCTAGAATTCAATATATGGATTGGTCTTCTGTTAGAATAGTTAAAGAGCTATGTGATGATTCCGATATGTCTAAAATGCAAGAAGAAGAAGGTGTTGATTTTTTTCAAATTAGTTCAGACTGGTCTCAAGAAAGAAAAGAGAAATACAAACCTAAATTGGTTCAAGGATTTTCTACAGAATATAAAGATGAAACAACACAATTGGTTTATGTACCAATGTATAGACCAGGATCTCAAGATACATACCCTTTACCTGATTATCAAGCATCATCTACTTATATTGCTTTAGATACTGAAATAGCTTTATGGCATTTATCATCTGTTAAAAATGGGTTCACTCCTTCAATGATGATTAATATGATAGGAGTTCCTAGCGACGAAGAAATGAAACAATTTCAAAAGAAATTAGAACAACAATATCAAGGTTCAGCTAATGCATCTAAAGTTATATTAACATTATCAGAAGATGAAACGCAAGTACCTGTTTTAACGCCCATAAATTTAAATGATTCAGATAATAGGTATAAAGACTTAGCTATACAGATTAAAGAACAAATAATTATTGGACATAGAGCTTCATCTACAGCGGTTGGTGTGCCTACAGCTGGTAAATTATCAGGATCTTCTGAGATTATAGAGGCGGAAGCAGTATTTCAACACAACGTTATAGACAATTATCAGATATTAATAGAAGCTTCTTTCACAAGAATAATGAACTTTAATAATATTGAAGGTGATTTACAACTTAATAACTCTATAACATTTGATTTAGATGATGTAGAAGAAGAAGATATTGTAGAAACGACTGATAATGTAGAAGAAGAATTAAAGTTGATTAAATCGACTTATAATGATTACCCTCGTTCAGCTGTAAACAATGCTAAAAGAGGACTGGAACTAAATGAAAAAGGAAAATGTGCTACTGCTGTTGGTAAAAATAGAGCTCAAGATATATCAAATAAACGTGGATTATCATTTGATACTATTAAAAGAACATTTAGTTATTTATCAAGAGCTGAAGAATATTATGATAGTTCTGATACAGAAGCTTGTGGAACTATATCATACCTACTTTGGGGTGGAAAATCTATGAAGTCGTGGTGTGAATCAAAAATAAATCAAATAGAAAAAGAAATTAAATAAGATGCCAAACAACAAGATATTACTAATAACAGCAGATTACTATAAAAGAAATTCGGTAATCAATTTAAATGTAGATGAAGAACTAATTCACCCACAGATTATTAAAGCTCAAAATATGAACATAGAACGTATTTTAGGTTCTAATTTATTTAATACTATATTATCACAGGTTCAAGTTTCAATAGTAGAACCAAGAATAGTAACTTTACTGGAAGATTATATTCAACCTTGTTTAGTGGAATGGGTAACTTATATAGCTTTACCTTATTACAATTATAAATTTACTAATAAGTCTGTTTCTAAAAAAAGTTCAGATAATTCTACACCATCTGAATTAAACGAGATAAACTTTCTTAGACAAGATATAAGAGATGATGCTGAATATTTGAGTGATAGGTTAACAAAATATTTAAAGACCAACAGAACCACTTATACAGAGTATGACACTAATAATTCAGACTATGATGATATAAAACCAGTTAAGAATAATTTCTTTAGTGGTATTTATTTAGGTAATAATAATAAACATAATGATGATGATGATTGTTGTGATTATAATGAAAAATAATAAATATTAATGGAAGAAGTTTTAAAATCATTAGCGGAAGAAGGTGGGGTTATATCGAGTATTGTTTTATTATTATTGGCTTTTATGTTTATGTTTAAAAAAAGTATACCTGCTTGGATAAACAGATTATTTAATTTAAAAAATAAATTAAACATAGAAGATTTAAAACACCACGATTTATTTAACACTTGTATAAGGGTAGAAAAGGAAGTTTATTTAATGAAATTTTATACGCACGGAAAATATGATATCACCAAATCTAGAATGTGTAAAGATTTTACCAAACATAAGATAAATGTATGTTATAGAGGCTTTGAAAAAATATTAGAACAAGATATAGAAAAAATGAGTCCTGATGAATTTAAAAAATATATCTTAAAACAACAAAATAAAATGCACGAAACTTATATTGATAAAATATCACAAGATTGGAGACAAAGGGGTATATCAGAAGAAGATATAAGATATGTTATAGATTTATTTGAAACATTTAGATATGATGTTGTACAAGCTTTTGAGTATAGAATTAACTCTATATTTAGTACAACAAACCACCATAATAATAAACGAAGATTATTAGCTATATTCGAAATGTGGGCTTTTGGTATAGATATATTACCAACATCCATACATAGTACTTTTCAAGAATTAAATGGTAGGTTTAAAGAAATAGATTATTAAAATATACGGATTAGGACACGTTATAACTTCGGTTATTTAACCGCTCAGTAGTTCGCTACAACTGAGTGGTTTTTCTTTTTGATGTTATGTATGTCTTTAGTTCTTTAAGCTTGTTAAATCGAATCTTATCATATAACACATATAGTTTATTGTATTCTAAACAAGCATTATAATCTTTTATGTGTAACGATTCACAGGTTAATTCTAATCTTTTTAGATCTTTAAGTGTTTTATTCTTTTTCATAGTAATTGTTTCTTTATTATTATATATTAATTGACAACATAAGTTTAGTAATCGTAAGGTTTTTTATCGTTATTTGTAAAAAATGACCTTCGTGGAGGACTTGCCTGGTTGACTGTACAAATAATGTTCTGCCATAAGAAGAGTTATATAGTGGAGGGGAATATATATTTCGGTTTTAAACCACCTTAACCACCACCGACAAAAAAACGATTTTCAAACTTAATATATACATTATAAAAAAGAAAACAATTATGAGATTAGATTTATTTACAACACTGGTGATGATAGAAATATTAATAATATACGAATACTTTCAATATTAAAAAAAAACAACAATTATTATGAAAACATTATTAAGATATGCTGGTGGTAAAACAAAAGCAATAAAACAAATAACTCCATTTGTTAAAGATTATGATAAAATTATATCACCTTTTTTGGGTGGTGGTTCATTAGAAGTATATTGGGCAGGTAAACTAAATAAAGAAGTTATAGGGTATGATGTATTCGATATGTTAGTTAACTATTGGAATGTATTATTAAAGTCACCAAATCAATTAGGAGAAGTATTAGAAACGATATCACCTACTAAAGAAGAATATAAAAGAATAAAGGAAATATTAATGACACTTGATAATACACAAGAAATGTTAAAGGATTGGAAAACTGATTATTATAAAAGAGAAACTATTATTGAATTAGAAAGTATAACTAAAGCAGGGTATTATTATTTTAATCACAATACAAGTTATGGCCCTACTTATTTAGGTTGGGGTTCTTCTGTTTATTTAAAGGATGATAAATGGAATAAGATGATAGATAAGATTAAAAACTTTAAATGTGATAACTTATCAGTTGGTCAATTATCTTTTGAAGAATCTATTAAAAAACATAACAATGACTTTCTATACTTAGACCCACCTTATTATTTACAAAAGGATGAAGATAATAAAATGTTTAAAGGAATATACCCAAATGCCAATATAGATGTTCATCATAGTGGGTTTAACCACGAAACTTTAAGAGACCTACTATTAGACCATAAAGGTGACTTTGTTTTATCTTATAACAATTGTGAGACTATTAGAGAATACTATAAAGATTTTGATTTTTATTACCCACAATGGAATTATTCGTTTAGTAATGGTGAAACAAGAATAGGTAAGAATAGAAAATTAAATGATGATAAAATTATTAAAGAAAGTCACGAAATATTAATAGTAAAAAAAGAACAATTATGAATATATTATATAACGAAAATTGTATAGATACATTAAATAAATTAAAAGATAAACTTATTGATGGTATTATAACCTCTCCACCTTATAACATAAACACTGAAAGAAGTGATGGTTATTATAACAATGGGTATTCATTTATTGATGGTTTAAGTGAAAACGATTACTTAGAAGTAAGAACCAATGAATTTAAAGAGTTTAGTAGAGTTATTAAAGATAAAGGTGTTATATGTTATAATATAAGTTACTCTAAAGAGAATCCTATATTACCAACATTACTTGTAACTAAAATACATAATGAAACAGATTTAACATTGGCTGATATAATTAGTTGGAAGAAACCAAACGCTATACCATTTCAAACGTCATCAACCAAATTAAGTAGAATAACTGAGTTGATTTATATTTTTGTTAAGAAATCTGAATTACACACATTTAAAACAAACAAAGAAGTAAGTTCAGTAAATGAAAAAACTGGTCAAAAGTTCTATAAGAATTACACAAATTATATTGAAGCTAGAAATAATGATGGATATAAGTGTAAGTTGAAAGCATCATATTCACAGAATTTATGTGACCAACTAATAGATATTTATTTT
>TARA_R110000796_G_scaffold14011_8_pt1 | contig 24314 bp, 17 predicted proteins | sample TARA_R110000796 | Tara Oceans TARA_R110000796 (sample SAMEA4397815) | marine metagenome | biome: Polar Biome; feature: [SRF] surface water layer (ENVO:00010504); material: water (ENVO:00002006), including particulate matter (ENVO:01000060) such as... | depth 5 m
GTAGCAATATCGTATTCTTGAGCTTCAGAAAACGCGGGTCGATATCCGGTTCATTCTGATAAACATCCAGTCCGGCACCGCCGATATTTTCATTTTGCAACGCTTCGATCAATGCATTTTCATCGACCAGATCGCCGCGCGCAGTGTTGATCAGATAGCAGGAAGATTTCATCTTGCTGATCCGCTCGGCATTGATCATTTCGTGGGTTTCCGCCGTGTGCGGACAGTGGAGCGTGATGATGTCGCATTCCCGGACAAGATCCTCGAGATCGGCAACATAGCTGGCGCGTAACGATTCTTCGACCGCCGGTGGCAGCTGGCGGCGGTTATGATAGACGATCGACATTCCGAAACCGGAAGCACGACGGGCGACGGCCTGACCAATGCGGCCCATGCCGACAATTCCGAGTTTCTTCCCGCCGATACAATGGCCGAGCATGCCCGACGGTTTCCAGCCCTCCCATTGACCGGACTGTATCAACTTTTCACCTTCGGAAAGTCGGCGGGGGGCGGACAGGATAAGCGCCATGGTCATGTCAGCGGTATCTTCGGTGAAAACACCGGGTGTGTTGGTGACCAGAATCTTCTTTGCCCGCGCGGCGGCCAGATCGATATGATCGACACCGGCACCAAAGCTGGCAATCATGCGCAGGCGGTCCGGCGCATTGGCGATCATCTCTGCATCAATCTGGTCGGTCACGGTGGGCACCAGCACATCGCAATCTGCCATTGCGGCAATCAGGTCTTCGCGGGAAAAAGCTGTGTCTGTGTGATTGAGCACCGCATCGAATAATTCGGACATGCGATGCTGATTGGCATCAGCCAATTCACGAGTGATGATGACACGGGGATTAGCGGGGCGAGCTGAGTCTTGCATAAGCAATCGCTATGCCCGAAATTTACTACAGGTCAAGCAGGCGGCGCTTGAAGCGGACTCCAGTTTTGGGCTATGCGGGCATCAATCGGGGAATGAGTAACCAATCATCATGCGTATTCTGGCTTTCATGCTCATTGCGATTTCGGGTCTGTCCCTGTCAGAGCCTGCTACGGCGCAGCAAGAGCCGCCCTACTGGGCCTCCATCGATGAGCCCGAGGCGCGCATGCGCACTGGTCCCAGTACCGAATATCCGACGATGTGGATATATAAGCGCGAGAAATTGCCGGTAAAGATTCTCGCCCGTTACAAGGCCTGGCGCAAAATCGAGGACCATGAAGGAACCCAAGGGTGGATGCACGCGCGTCTGCTCAGCGCATCCCACACCGGTCTGGTGCTCGCGACCAGCGGAAAGCCGGTCGCGATGCGTGCCTTGCCCAGTGGCAGTGCGAAGATTGTCTGGATGGCCGAACCGGGTGTGGTCGGTAGCCTGACCCAATGCGAAAAAGGCTGGTGCCTGTTCGATGTTACCGGCCGCCGGGGCTATATCAGCACCGACGACGTTTGGGGTGATGAACCGCTGAAATAGTTCAGTCGGTCAATTCCAGTGCTACTGCGGTTGCTTCTCCGCCACCGATGCAAAGCGCCGCAACGCCCTTTTTCAGACCGCGTTTTTTCAACGCCGCCATCAACGTCACCATGATCCGCGCGCCGCTGGCACCAATCGGGTGACCAAGCGCAGTCGCGCCGCCGTTTACGTTCAACTTGTCGTGGCTGATGCCAAGATCCTGCATCGCGAACATGGCGACGCAGGCGAAGGCTTCATTGACTTCCCAGAGATCGACATCGGCAACCGACCAGCCGGCCTTGTCGAGGACTTTCTGAATGGCTTTGACCGGTGCGGTGGTGAATTTGGCCGGCGCATGGGCGTGAGCGGCATGAGCAACGATCCGTGCAACCGGTGTCAGGCCTTTTTCCGCTGCGACACTGGCGCGGGTAAGTACCATTGCAGCAGCGCCGTCGGAAATCGACGAAGCATTGGCAGCGGTGATCGTGCCGTCCTTGGCAAAGGCAGGACGAAGCTGCGGGATTTTGTCGGGATTGCCCTTGGGTGGCTGTTCGTCCTTGTCGACGATGACATTGCCCTTGCGGGTTTTGACTTCGACCGCGACGACTTCGTCATCAAAGGCGTCGCCTTCGACGGCCGCTTTGGCGCGAGCGAGCGATTCGATCGAATATTCGTCCTGCGCTTCGCGGGTCAGTTGATATTCGCCAACGGTTTCTTCTGCGAAACTGCCCATTGCCCGACCCGATTCATAGGCATCTTCAAGACCATCAAGAAACATGTGATCCTGAGCGACGGTATGACCGAGCCGCGCGCCGCTGCGCATCTTCGGCAGCAGATAAGGCGCGTTGGTCATGCTTTCCATGCCACCGGTCACGATGATATCGACCGATCCTGCGGTGAGGGCCTCGGCCCCCATGATCGCGGCCTGCATGCCGGAACCGCACATCTTGTTGACCGTGGTCGCCTCGACCGATTGCGGCAGGCCGGCATAAATAGCGGCCTGACGGGCAGGGGCCTGACCCTGGCCAGCGGACAGGACATTGCCCATATAGATGCGTTCGACATCCGCTCCGGCAACCCCGGCGCGTTCAACCGCTGCCTTGACCGCGACAGCACCCAGATGGGATGCGCTGACTTCGCTGAGCGCGCCTTGCATGGCGCCCATCGGTGTGCGGGCATAAGAGAGAATGACGATCGGGTCGGAACTGGACATGAATTGGCCTTTCTGGGTTGGTTGCGCTCCCCGGAGGGGCAAGCGCGATTCTTGAAATGCACATAGGCGTCACATTCCGATTTTTCAATTGCCCCATTGAACGGCACGGCCCACCGTGTAACGCAATTAGCGTAACCTTCTTCGGAGTGTCCTTTGCCAGCTTATCTCTTTCCGGTTGCCGGCGTCCTGCTCGGTCTGATCATCGGGAGCTTTCTGGCGACGCTGATACTCAGATGGCCGGAAGGACGTTCGGTCATCACCGGTCGTTCCTCCTGCGACCATTGCGGCCACCAGTTGCGCGCCAGGGAGCTGATCCCTGTCGGGAGCTTCCTGCTCCAGTCGGGAAAATGCCGTCAGTGCGGGTCCAAGATCGCCAGCGATCATGTAGCAATTGAGATAGCCGCCGCGCTGATTGGCGGTCTCGCCCTGTTCGCCGCGCCCGATGTTCAAGGGGTGACGGGCGCGGTCTACGGGTGGCTGTTGCTGACGCTAGCCGCCCTTGACGTCAAACACCACTGGTTGCCGGACCGGCTGACCGTGATTCTGGCTCTATCCGGGTTGCTCGCCAGCCTGCTCATGGTCGCTCCAACATTTCTCGACCGGCTGACCGGCGGTTTGGCGGGATATGCGTCCCTGGCGATTCTGGCCGCAGCCTATAAATTTGTCAGGGGACGAGATGGTCTGGGCGGTGGTGATCCGAAGATGCTGGGCGCAATCGGCTGCTGGCTGGGTTGGCAGGCATTACCCCTCGTCATTCTCGGCGCCAGTCTGGTCGGGATTCTGGTCGCGATCTCCTGGCGGTTGCGCGGCGAAAATGTCACCAGAGAAAGCATGTTGCCGCTGGGCAGCCTGATGGCTGTGGCCGCTTTTCCAATCTGGCTGTATCAGACAGCGAATGTCGGTCTCTACTAGTGATTTGCAGATGCTCGCGCGGTCATGTGAAAAAGCCGTTGCCAGCGGATGGCCTGTTCGCTAACAGAGCCTCGATTTCGCTGATCGTCGATTGACGCAGCCAAAGAGCCCCTGTGGTGGAATTGGTAGACGCGCTGCACTCAAAATGCAGTTCCGCAAGGAGTGCCCGTTCGAGTCGGGCCAGGGGCACCATTACAGACATTGCTGGAAAACCACCATTTTTGTGCACGAAGAGTGGGGCAAGAAGGGCACCACTTCAGTGTGGCCCTTTGAGCTCAATTGGCAAAGCGGGGCCTGTTGTGTTGAAAGCTGGATAGATAGCTATGTGGTTCAGCATTTCTGGGGAGAGAGAATATATTGTGATTACACAATATAAAAATCGCCCCTTATCTCGGGCGGTAGTTCGCAACTTTGCTCTACTCAATCCCCAGCGCTATGGAATTTGGGGCAGCTCTATCGCTTTCACGAGACCCAATTTACGATCCACAGCATAAATTATCTGACTATTGTCTGGCGCAAACGAAAAGGCTTGGCCCTCTATCTCGAGTGAGATGGTCGCAACATGTGTCAGATATGGGCCGCTGACGGGCGCTTCCAGAACATAGATCTCGGGTCGGTCGTGGCCGGATATATATAGTCTGCCATCGGGGCCGATCGCACCGCCAGATGCGGCGTAAGGAGCCATGAGATCGGTTATCGCTTTCGGGAACAGCCATCCGCCTGTGCGCCGCCATTGTTTGTCAAGAGTCACGACGCTGGAATAGCGATGGTCCTTATAGGGAACCCCGCGTCGGTCATAATGGGCAAAGGATGCAAGAAAGCCGTCTTTCGTGGCCGCGAACCAGGTGAGGGATCCTTCCTCCATCATGCCCAGGCTGTGAGTGGCACGGTGCTCCATGGTTTCCGTATCGAAAATCTCGATGGATGAGCCCATCGGGGCAGCAGGATAATTGGAATTTGCGCACCACAGTTGCGCTGCCTCTACATAGCAGCTGTTGAGATGCTCGATGCCGGGCGAAGGCAGATCGCTCCACCAGCCAACAGGCGAACCATCGGCCAACATATATTTGCCGATAGTGCTGTTATCGATGGCGTAGAAATGGCGCTCGTCCGCCGCGGCCCCCTGATCGGCTTCCGCGGCATTATAAACGTTTAGTGTCTTCGCTTCGAGCAGGACCGGGGTCGGAACGCCTTTACCATCATGCTGACGCAGGACCGGTTCGCCAAAGCTCGGACCAGCCGCGGTTACAGATGCGGACAGGAACGCGGACAGCATGAATAGTCGTGAGGGTTTGATCATAATATGATCCTTTGCTTACAGAAATAGCATTGGAGAGCCGGTTTATGGCGAGCGATCATTTTGACCGCTCGCCATAAACCGGAGACTCAATTCTGCTGGATCAGAAACTGGCGCTGAATCCGAAATCGACATTGACGCCATAAGCTTCACGGGCCGTTATCTGATTGCGTATTGCTTGATAGCCTATCGAAGGCTCCTCGGTGATATTGGAAACAGAGCCAAAAACTTCCACTCCCTTCATCACACGGTAGGACAGGCGCGCATCCAATACGGTTCGCCCCGCAGCATAGCCATCGCTCGCGCTGGTTCCTCCGACAGAGGTGAGATAGGCATCGCGGTAACTGAGTGCTACCCGCGCCTCAACCGGTCCCTTTTCATAGAAAATGGCTCCGCCCGCAATCCACTTGGACTGGCGGAAGAAAGGCAGATCGTCTGCCCGGCCCGGAACATTCACATTACTGTCTACAAAGGTGACATTGGCCGAGATACCGAACCCGTCAAGCGGAGCGGGTAGAAACGTCAACCGCCGAACCGCATTGGCTTCGATCCCGAACAATTCTCCATCCGTGGCATTTTGGGGCTGTGACAGGCCAAGCAGATCAATGCCGGCAAAGCTGGTGTCTACCAAACGCTGCGTGTAAACCGGGTTCTTGATATTCTTGTAGAACATGGCGAGCGAGAAGACGCTCTCTGCATCCGGATAATATTCGGCCGAGAAATCCAGCCCCATCGATGTATAAGGTTCGAGACCGGGATTGCCTGCTGCGCCTTCGCCATCCTCTTCCTCGAATGTTGGCACGACATCGCTATAGTTGGGCCGGCCGATGGTATTGGTCCAGGCTGCCCGAAGGGCAACATTCGGCATTGGGCGATAGTTTAGTGTCACATTGGGCAGGACGTGGGTATAAGTCTGGTCAAAGCTCAGGGGCGTGATATCAGAGACGGTGATTGTGCCGTTGCCATCGGTGTCGCGGATAGCAAATGCATCATAGGTCCCCTCGGTCCGCTCGATCCGCACGCCGCCAATTGCGGTCAGATCGCCCAATTCCATGCTGGCCATCACATAGCCGGCATAGATTTTTTCGTTGATGCGATAATCCGACGCCCGATCATTAAAGCCGGTTGCTTCTTCATCGAGGACCAGCGAGCCAGGGTTCTGCTGGAAAAAATAATCCAATGTTGCTGCATAATCCATCGCCGGTCCAAAGCGGTAATCGCCATCATAGAAATTGGCAATTTCGGGCAGGGCGGTGCCGGTGTCGGCAAATGTGACGGCGGCGGCAGGTTCCCAGAGTTCCTGATAATTATCACGATCCTTGGTCCGGTCCGTATATTTTACACCAAATTTGAGGAAACTGTCGCTCACGGCGGCAAAATTGACTTTAATGTCGGCCTTGATGGCGTGAAGGTCCTCGTCGATGGTCTCCCGACGAAGGCGAATGCGGCGCAGTGGAAATGATGCCGGATCGAACAAGACTTCATCGACATCGACGAAACTCGGCATTTCGCCTTCAACCAGGATCGTCGAAACGGCCACGCTGCCCGAGCGATATTCGATATCGTCGCGCACCGGCGTATGTTCCTGCGCGTGCGCATATGTATAGTTCAGGGCAAGATCGACATTGCCGAAGCTGAACTCCGCACCTGGCGATATATTATACAGCTTTTGGGTCTGTTCGTTCTGGCGGAATTCACGGGATGCCCGGCCCGATGAATAGGTGACCTGATCGGGGGCCGGAAATGTTATGTCCCCGCGCGCCATGTCATAATCGAACTGGTCGCGTCCTTCCACGTCGGTAAATTCATTGTAGATATTGCGAACATAAAGATGGACAGTATCGCTTGGCCGCCAGTCGAGGTTCAGGATTGCGCCAATGCGTTCGCGCATGATCGAATAATCATAATATCGCATACCGGTAGGGGCAAAGAAACCGTCCGAAACTTCTGTCCAGCCCAACGGATCAACCAGTTGGCTGTCGATGAAGCGTTTTGAATAGCTTATACCGGCGACAATCCCGAAATCCTCGTTGGGGCCGATCAATTGTCCGTGCATCGCGCTGGCAGCGAAGCCGAGCTTGTCCGACGCTCCGTTATAAATGCCGCGGCCGGAAAGATAAGTGAACGGCTTGTTCTGGTCGAACGCTGTCGGCGTGACGATATTGATCGAACCGCCGATGGCATTGGCGTCATAATCCGGGGTAACGGTCTTGACGACCTCGATGGCAGCGACGAGGTCCGAGGGAATAGTATCGAGCGCAACACGCCGTCCTTCCGCCTCGGGGATACCGACAATATTGCCGTCGATAGTCACCTGGTTCAGGTTGGGATCAACGCCACGAATGACGACATAGCGTGGTTCGCCTTGGTCAATTTCGACCGAGATTCCCGGAAGCCGCTGCAATGCCTCGGCGGTGTTATAGTCGGGCAGCTTGCCGATACCGTCGGACGATACAATGTCCGAGATGACAGACAGGGACCGCTTGCGTTCAATCGCCAGCAGACGCGACGTGCGTGCGCCGGTGACGACGATGGCACCATCTGTGGTTTCCCCTTCCAGTTCGATACTGGCATCAGCCGTTACCGAACCTTGCTGCGGTACTGTGACCGTCATTCTCTGGTCTTTATAACCCGGCTGCACAATGAGCAGCGTGTAGGTGCCCGCATCAAGGCCGAGCATCGAATAGCGGCCGTTTTGGTCAGTGCCGACCGATTGGCCGGTTTCTTTGATTATTACCGTCACACCGCGCGCTGGACGATCCAGCGAAGCACTGCTTATTGTCCCGATGACATCACCGGCAATTGCTGTTCCAGGCAAGGTGACTGAAGCCAGAATTGCTGCACGAAGCAAGCGTGTGCGGCGACCTTTACGGTTAAGAATTTCACGACCCATTTTATAAACCCCATTTTTGAGTGAACCAGTTGTGGGGCGTCCGCTAGCGGTCGGGAATGACGACCTGATTGCTGTAACATGTATTGAATGTGAAAGTTATTGGTCGGTTTTAAATAGTTTGGACGTTTAATTAATGTGTCACGTCAGCGCGTTAGCCGGCGGCCATGACCAAGAAAAAATTTGCACTGCCATCCTCGCCATTGCCTACCGTTTCACGGCGCTCGCTCCTGCGGGCTTCGGCAATTGGACCGACCCTGCTCATGGCCAGTTCGCTAAGAGCGGCCCCACAACCGGCTTTTACCCACTCGGTCGCTAGCGGCGATCCGGAGCAGCGAAGCGTTACACTGTGGACAAGATATGTGTCACCCGATGCAGAGCCTGGCTGGTTGCAGGTCGAAGTTGCAGAGGACGAGCAGTTCAAACGGATCGTTTCACGCACTTCCGCCCTGTCCGCGCCGGACAAGGATTTTTGCGTTCATGTCCGGCCGGACAATCTCCAGCCGGGGACCTGGTATTATTATCGCTTCCGGGCTGAGACGGGCGAGGTTTCTCCCACCGGACGCACACGCACTTTGCCGGAAGGTCCGTTGAACCAATTCCGGATCGGCGTTTTTTCCTGCGGCAATGCGACATCGGGCTGGTTCAATGCCTATGCCCATGCTGCGGCCCGCAATGATCTCGACTTGCTGGTTCATCTTGGCGATTATATTTACGAATCCAAGCTGGACCGCTCCGATGCGCTCGAGGGCATGGCAGAGCTTCGGGGAATAGAGCCCGCGCACGAGGCGGTCAGTCTTTCCGATTATCGCAAACGCTATGCCAGCTATCGCGCCGACCCAGGTCTGCAGGAATTGCACCGTCGCTTCCCGATCATCGTGATGTGGGACGACCATGAAACCGTGAACAACAGCTGGACCGACGGAGCGGCCAACCATGATCCGGCTACAGAAGGCCGCTGGAAGGACCGTATGGCGGCCGGCGTGCAGGCATTTCAGGAGTGGCTGCCCATGCGCAGCAAGCCATATACCCAGTATCAGCTTGGCGATCTTGCCACATTGTTCCGTTTGGAAACCCGGCTGATTGGGCGTTCGGAGCAGCTCGATCTGCGGGACGTCATCAGTGGCGGTGAAAAGGATGTCGCTACCGCTGCCTTAGCTTTTCGCGATGGACCGCTGAATGATCCGGCGCGCACGATGATGGGTGCCGAACAGGAACAGTGGCTCGCGGACGGGCTCGCCACATCCACCGCATCCGGCCGGAAATGGCAAATTCTGGCGCAGCAGGTGATCATGGGGCAGTCCCGCATGCCCGCAGACTTCTCGACCTTCTTTGGTCCGGATGATCGGGTAAGTGCAAAGAAGCTTGAAGAAATGAAGGTCTCCGCGCGCCTTTCAGCCATAGATGTGCCGTATCATATGGACCGATGGGAAGGCTATCCTGCGGCACGGCGACGACTGCTGCAAGCTTCGCAAGAGGCAAATGCTGATCTCGTGGTCCTCAGTGGCGACAGTCACAATGCCTGGGCGTTCAACCTCGAACATGATGGTCAGCCAGTGGGCGTTGAACTGGCCGTGCAAGGCGTGTCTTCGCTTGGAATGGACAAGCGTTTCCACGGTGATCCAATTGCCATCGCGGAGCGGTTCGTTGATGCCAGTCCTGATCTTGCATGGTGTGATACAAGCCAGCGGGGCTATATGGTGCTCGACGTGCAGGCCGACCGGATTTCGAATGAATGGCTATTCATTCCCTCACGCATTGCCCGAACGGTAAAGGTTAGCGGAACCCACCGAATGCAGGTAGCGAGGGGGACACGAAAGCTCGCGGCTGGGTGATTACCTCATTCAGAAGATGATTCCGGTTAATCTGTAGCCATAGAGGGATTTATAAGACTTTCTATTTGCGAACTTTGTAAAACTGGGCTTTTTGATGCCAGTCATTTCTTTGGCCAATAGCCTCTGTCTGCTATGCAATGTTGCGCAAGGAGGTTTTTGTGGAAATTGATGAAGTCATTTCTTTTCTAAAACGACATGCGCCATTTGACAGTCTTTCGGCGGATATTACTGCCTCCCTCGCACGCAAAATCGAGATCCGCTATTTCCCGCGTGGAACGGTGATCATTGATGCCGGTGTAGAAAATCTGGCATTGGGTATCGTGCGGTCCGGGGCGGTTGAACTGCGATTGGGTGGCACCGAACTCAATCACCGGTTGGGCGAAGGCGGCATCTTTGGTTATCCATCACTGCTCCACCATCAAGTCACCCGCAACAAGGTGATCGCGCTGGAAGATTGCCTGATCTACCAGCTTCCCAAAGCAGATTTTCTCAAGTTACTGGAACAGCATGCGGCATTGAAGGGATTTTTTGCCAAAGATGAAGCTGAACGGCTGCGTCGGGCGGTCGAAGGTTTGCGCCAGAGGGAAAATGGCTACGGCGATGCGGCGATGATTGCGGTAAAGCTGAAAACGCTGCTGCGCCGCAAACAAGTGGTGACTGCTCGTCCTGACGACACGATCCGTGATGCGGCAAAGCTCATGACCCAGACTGATGTTTCGACTTTGCCGATAACCGATCAGGGCAGGCTGACGGGGATATTGACCGACAAGGATCTGCGTCGCCGGGTATTGGGTGAGGAGGTTTCTCTGGATGAGCCGGTTTCCAGGGTGATGACCCCCGATCCGATAACCATGTCTTTGGACGGTGATTTGCTGTCCGCGATGCTCGTGATGTCCCAGAAAAATATCCATCACTTCCCGATCGTTGACGACGCAAACCAGATTGTCGGCGTGATCAGTGCCAGCGACTTGCTCAACCGCTTCGGCATGAATGCGCTGCAGGTGGTGGCAGAGATAAAGGCGGCCCCCGATGCGGCGACGGTCGCCATAGCGGCGCAGCGCGTGGGTGCGGTCCTGACCAATATGATCGAGTCCGGGGTCGACGCCGATCATACCGCGCGCTTCGTTTCCAATATCGGAGAGACAACCCATCGCCAGTTGCTCAAATTGGCGGAAGAACAATTGGGCCCGCCTCCGGTTCCTTATGCGCTTGTTGTTTTCGGATCGCTCGCCCGGCAGGAACAAGCTGGCGGATCAGATCAGGATAATGGTTTCATTCTTGATGACAGCTATGATCCCGCGAGGCACGCGACCTATTTCGAGCAGCTTGCAACTTCATTATGCGATGGGCTGAACAGCGCGGGCTATATCTATTGCCCCGGCGATATCATGGCGACCAACGAGAAATGGCGGCAACCGCTGGCAGTCTGGAAAGCACGTTATCGTGACTGGATTGATAAGCCTGATCCCGAAAATGTCCTGAACACCACGATTTTCTTCGATATGCGATGTGTGGCCGGTGAAGCGAATCTTGTCGATGATCTCCGTACCCGGATTTTTGAATGGAGCAGCACAAACAGGATCTTTCTGTCTTTTATCGCCCGGGCAGCATCAAGCACAAAGGTTCCGTTGGGATTTTTCCGTAATTTCCTTCTGCAACATGATGAAAAGGAAGGCGAGGTGCTTGACCTGAAGCACCAGGCGATAGCACCGGTGGTTGATATCGCCCGCGTCTATGCGCTCGCGCTGGGACTGGCAGAGGTGAACAGCAAAGACCGTCTGAAGATGGCGGTCGAACGGAGAGGTCTGAGTCAGGAAGAGGCCTCCGACCTCATTGACTGCTTCGAATTTATCCGCAGCGTCCGCTTTCGTCATCAGTCCAATCAGGTCAAACGCGGGGAGGTCCCCACCAATAACCTTCCACCCAAGTCACTGTCCCGGTTCGAGCAGGAGCATCTGAAAGATGCATTTCGCATAATCCGTAATCATCTGGACATGATCAGTCGCAATTATGCGGGCGGAATCCAGTGAAACTCGATTGGCGGAACTGGTTTCACAAAAGGCGTTTTGCGCAGGATTGGGAGCGGGCAAAGCAGGCTGCCTTGTCCACACCGCTGGAAGCTTATTATGATGTTCCGTTGCCAGAGCAAATGTCGCTTGATGACACGCCCCTGGTGGCGCTTGATTTTGAGAGTGACGGGCTGGAGAAAAACGCTCAGTTGCTGGAGGCAGGCTGGACGCGCATTATCGACCGGGCGATAAAACTGGAAACGGCGCAGAAACTCCGGATCCGCGCAGACAACCGGCTACAGGAATCAGCTGTCGTCGTTCACCGCATTACCGATGATGTCGCAGCAGGCGGGCAACGGGAGCCGGCAGTTCTGGCCTTGCTGCTGGATGAGCTGAAAGGGTCTGCGATCGTTGCGCACGGGGCGGCGATTGAACAGTCATTTCTCAATAGCGCCTGTTTGCGCAATTTTGGCGTTCCCTTTGTCGGACGTTTTATCTGTACGATGCAGCTTGAGCAACGATGGTTCCCGAAACAGCGGACGGCAGATGGACTACGTCTGGGAAAATTACGCTCGCAATATGGTCTGCCTTCATATCGCGCGCATGATGGTCTGACCGATGCCATCGCATGCGGTGAATTGTTTCTGGCCCAATGCGCGCGCCGCAATGTCGAAAATCTGTTGCTCGAAGACGTTCTTATGAAGGGCTAAACCTTCTTCGTTCACCTATTAGACGAAAGTCTCTCTATCAAATTTCTCCATCCGCTTTAGCATTACAGGAGAATGGTCAAAAATCGGCCATGATGTGAAACAAAATAGGGGAGGATAGCATGACGGACGACGACAGATCCATACCGGAACCGAACGGTGTTCCGGAATCGGATGGTGAAGCCAATGCCAATGAAAAGGCCTATTGGTCAGAGAATATCAGGCTGCTTTGGACATTGATGACGGTCTGGTTCGTCGTGTCATTCGGTGCAGGCGTCCTGTTCCGCGGTTTTCTCGATCAGTTTTCGCTTGGCGGTTACCCTCTGGGCTTCTGGTTTGCCCAACAGGGATCCATCTACGTCTTCGTCCTTCTCATTTTCTACTACACTTGGAAAATGAAGAAGATCGAACGCAAATATGATCTCGATGATTGAGGGAAACTGACATGGATACACAAACATTAATCTATCTTTTTGTCGGTCTCTCTTTCTCCCTCTATATCGGCATTGCGATATGGACACGGGCCGGATCGACCAAGGAATTCTATATTGCCGGCGGTGGGGTGCACCCGATCGTCAATGGCATGGCAACGGCGGCTGACTGGATGTCGGCGGCCAGCTTTATCTCTATGGCGGGTATCATCGCTTTCTCCGGCTATGACGGCTCAGTTTACCTGATGGGCTGGACCGGTGGTTATGTGGTGCTGGCATTATTACTGGCGCCCTATCTGCGCAAATTCGGGCAATTTACGGTGCCTGATTTTATTGGTACGCGCTATTATTCGAAAACGGCGCGCGTGGTTGCCGTTATTTGTCTGATCTTCATCAGTTTCACTTATATTGCCGGGCAGATGCGCGGCGTCGGAATCGTCTTTTCCCGCTTTCTCGATGTACCAATCACGCTCGGCGTAATCATCGGAATGGGTATAGTATTCTTTTATGCTGTGCTGGGCGGTATGAAGGGCGTCACCTATACGCAAGTCGCACAATATTGCGTGTTGATCTTTGCTTATATGGTGCCGGCATTTTTCATCAGCTTTCTGGTGACCGGTAATCCGATACCCCAATTGGGGCTGGGATCGACGGTCAATGACGGCTCGGGATTATACGTCCTGCAGAAACTCGATCTGGTGCTTCAGGATATGGGCTTTGGCGCCTATACGGACGGATCCAAATCGATGATCGACGTGTTCTGTATCACTGCCGCCTTGATGGTCGGTACGGCTGGACTGCCGCATGTGATCGTGCGGTTCTTCACTGTGCCCAAGGCATCAGATGCCCGTAAATCAGCAGGTTGGGCACTGATCTTCATTGCTCTGCTTTATACCACGGCCCCTGCGATTGGCGCGTTTGCGCGGATCAATTTTATCGAAACGGTTGATCAGACGGAATATGCAGAAGCGCCGGAATGGTTCAAGAACTGGGAAGCCAATGACCTGATTGCCTGGACCGATAAAAATGGTGACGGCAAGATGGAATATCGCTCCGGTGATGCGTTTGCCGGCAGCCCCGAGTTTACCGGTGAAACCGGCAAAAGCGGAGAACGGTTGATTGCCAACGAGATCAATGCAGAAAGCGGGAACGAGGTCTATGTTGACAAGGACATCATGGTGCTTGCCAATCCGGAAATTGCAAATCTTCCCGGTTGGGTGATCGCTTTGGTGGCCGCTGGCGGCCTGGCCGCAGCGCTATCGACAGCAGCAGGTTTGCTGTTGGTGATTTCATCGTCGATCAGTCACGACTTGCTGAAACAGACTTTCCGCCCGCAAATTACGGAGAAAGGTGAGTTGATGGCAGCACGTCTTGCAGCAACAGCGGCGATCGTGGTGGCCGGCTATCTCGGCATCTATCCTCCGGGTTGGGTGGCGCAGGTTGTGGCTTTCGCCTTTGGTCTGGCAGCAGCATCGCTCTTCCCGGCCATTTTCATGGGTATCTTCTGGAAATCTATGAACAAGGAAGGTGCGATTGCCGGGATGGTAAGCGGGCTGGTGTTTACCTTCAGCTACATTGCCTATTTCAAGCTGGTCGCGCCGGAAGCCAATGTGGCAGCGAACTGGCTGTTCGGTATCTCCCCAGAAGGTATCGGGGTCATCGGTATGGTCATTAATTTCGCTATCGCAATTGCAGTGTCGAAAATGACCGCCTCACCGCCGGTGGAGGTGCTCAAAATGATCGACTCGATCCGCGTACCGCGCGGCGCTGGAGATGCGGCGGTGCATTAGACTCTTCCAATCTTAAGAAAAAAGGGCGGCGCTTGGCGTTGCCCTTTTTTTTGCTTAAAGAGCAATAGGAGAACAAAATGATCTTGTGGATCGCGCTGGCCGCTTCGGTGCTCTATGCCGCCGGTCTCTTTTGGCTTGCGCTAAAAGGGGATAGTGGCCGCTTCGCCCTGGGCCCGCGTGCACAATCCTGGATCTACGGGCTCTCTATCGCTGTTTATTGCACGAGCTGGACGTTTTACAGCGCGGTGGGAACGGCAGTGTCGAGTGGCTGGCATTTTCTGCCAATCTACTTGGGGCCGATATTATTGTTTACCATTGGCTATGGTCTGGTGTCACGCACATTGCAGCTGGGCAAGGCGCAACACAGCACCTCGATAGCAGATTTCCTGTCGACCCGGTACGGCAAGAGCGGTTCTGTGGCCGCTATGGTCACGATCATCGCCACTATCGGGATATTACCCTATGTTGCCCTGCAACTGAAATCCGTTGGTCAGACGTTGTCGGCGCTATCCCCCGATATTGGTGGAGTGATCAATTCCGAAAATGTCGTGTTGGGAGTAGCCGCTGTAATGGCGATGTTCGCGATATTATTCGGCGCCCGGCAGGTTGATATGACCCAGCATAACAGGGGACTGGTGCTGACCATTGCGGTCGAAGCCGTTGTCAAAATGTTGGCGTTGCTCGCAGTCGCGCTGTTCGCGATTCTTATGTTCGCGGGAACAGACGCCGCACAGATTGAAAATGCCCGCAGTTTTGGCGAGATCTTTAAAGTCGAACAGTTTGATGCCCGCTTTGCAATTTTGACACTGATATCGGCATGCGCAGCGTTATGTCTGCCGCGGCAATTTCATATGACTATTGTCGAGGCGCGGAAAGATCGTCCGGACAGGTTGATGCGCTTTGTTTTTCCTGCCTATCTCATTGTCATCGCACTTGTCGTTTTCCCGATAACCATCGTCGGAACATCGCTGTTATCGGAGAGCCAGACAAGTCCCGATATGCTGATGCTTGCGCTGCCGCTGAGCATGGGTGCGGACTGGCTGGCGATACTGGTATTCATCGGCGGTTTTTCGGCGGCCACCGGTATGGTGATTGTTACAACCGTGGCGCTGTCCGGCATGATTACCAACGACCTGATCATTCCACTTTTCTATCGTCACAGAACCAATCACGCCATATTGAGTCAGTCGCTGCTGTGGATCAGGCGCCTGACCATCATCGGTCTGCTCTGTCTTGCCTATCTTTATTATCGCACGATCAACAGCGCCGCGACACTGGCGGGCCTGGGAATAATTTCTTTTGCAGCCGTTTCGCAATTCGCTCCGGGACTGGTTGGCGGACTGTTTTGGAAGACAGGAAATCGGAAGGGCGTCAACGCAGGGCTGTCACTGGGTTTTTGCGCCTGGCTGATATTATTGATCATACCCACCTATCTTGACACGAATCCGGTTTTCCAGGTCGCTGATGATATGCTGGTGTCAGCTGTGCTCATCAGTCTTTCTGTCAACATTGCCGCATATTTTATAGTCTCCGTAAACACACAGGCCAATATCATCGATAAAGCGCAATCAGCAGCTTTTGTCGGAATGGAATATCGCTCCATAGGTGATAGCCGCGCGCTGGGAAAAAAGCGGGTGGCAGATTATCGTCTGCTTTTGCGGCAATTTGTGGGGGACGAGCGCAGTCGCGCAGCGATGCAGCAGCTGGGCGCGCAACTTGATGGTCATAATTATACAGATTTAGACGTTGCAGATGATGCTCTGATCGAAATGGTCGAACGGCAGCTTTCCGGTGTGCTTGGTGCATCGTCTGCCAGGGCGATAATCGGCTCTACCATGGAGGGCGATCCGATACCGTTGGAACAGGTTGTCGCGATGTTTGATGAAACTTCCCAGCGTTTGCAATTTAGCGGAGAATTATTGCAAACGGCGATCGAGAATATTGATCAGGGCGTTGCTGTCGTCGACAATGAAATGCGACTTGTCGCTTGGAACAGCCGCTATGTCGAGATGTTTGGCCTGGAAGATGATTTGATAGCCGTGGGCCGGCCAATTGCTGATCTGATCGGCCATAATTTACGCCACAACGGTTTGAATGAAAAGCAGATAGAAGCCGAAGTTTCGAAACGACTTCAACATATGCGCGCTGGCCGAAAACATGGCCAGGAACGCGAGCAGGCGGACGGTCGCATATTGCGGATATTGGGCAACCCGACCGCGACCGGCGGTTATGTGACCAGCTATACCGATATCACCGCAGATCGGCGGTCAGGACTGGCATTGGAGGCAAAGGTTGCGGAACGCACCCGACAACTCACCGAAGTTAATATTGCGCTGGAAAAGGCAACGCGCTCGAAAACCCGTTTTCTGGCAGCCGCCAGCCATGATCTTGTCCAGCCGTTGAACGCCGCGAGATTGTTCACGTCGGCGCTTCATGAAGAAATCGGGACCGAACAACCCAAGGCGAGAAAACTGGCCAACGATATCGACCGTTCTATTGAAATGGCGGATCGCCTGTTGCGCGCATTGCTCGACATATCCAAGCTGGATGGCGGCGGTCTGCAGCCGGAGATTACCACATTTCCGTTAGCACCGATATTCGACGACCTGCGTTCGGAATTTAACCGTGCCGCCAAGAAAAAGGGGCTGGTTCTGAATGTGCAAATAACTGATATCTGGGTAATGACGGACCGTAATCTGCTGCTCAGCATTCTCCAGAATCTGGTTTCAAATGCCGTTCGATATGCCGAAGCGGGATCGGTTTCACTCGGGGTGGAAAATAAGTCCGGCAAGGCGCTCATTCGGATCGACGATACGGGGCCAGGCATTGATCCTGAACATCATCAGCGCATTTTTGAAGAATTCCAGCAAGTCGGCACGCAGATCAAGAGGGAAGGTGCCGGGTTGGGTTTGTCGATATCGCAGCGGATTGCGCGCTTGCTTGAAACAGAGATTGCGGTGGTATCGGCGCTAGGGAAGGGGAGCAGTTTCTCGCTTTCCCTGAAACAGGGAAAACCGAAAACAGGTGACACAGAAGCACCTAAAGCACGTCAAACCCGCGCTTCCGATCTGTTGGGCAAAACAGTTCTCTATGTCGATAATGATCAGAATGCTCTGGATAGTCTTTCCGCCCTGTTGCAGGGTTGGGGGTGCGACATCAGGACAGCTTTGGGACCTGAACAGGCCTTTGACGCTTTTTCAGAACCACCGGAATTGGTGATTTTTGACTATCAACTGGATGATGGCTGGACCGGTGATCAGCTTTTTGAAAGACTCTGTGCAAATTGGGGCCAGCGCCCGGCCGGTATATTGGTAACTGCAGAGGATTCGGGCCGGACAAAAGATGCTGCGGTGCGATTGTCCGTCGAACGTTTGCTCAAGCCAGTGCCGCCTGCAGCCCTTCGTGCACTGGTGAGCCAGACTTTCCGTGAAAGCTGATCTCAGGCCGGTTTAACTTCTGGTAAGTTAACATCCAATTGTTTCGCTACCAAAACAGCCTGCGTACGGCTGATCACATCCAGCTTGCGGAAAATGGCGGTAATATGGGCTTTGACCGTCGCTTCGCTAATCTCCATTTGATAGGCAATCTGTTTGTTGAGCATGCCTTGGCTGACCAGATTCAATATGCGACGTTGAGCCGGTGTCAGGCTAGCCAACTTATCGAATAATTCGGTATCATCTTCGCTTTCTGTGACATCAGTATCGAACCAAATGTCGCCATCGCGAATTCGGGACAGGGCGTCGCGCATGATATCCAGATTGACCGATTTGGGAATGAAACCCGACGCGCCCAGACTTTGACAGGCTCGCACGACCCGGCTTTCTTCACTGGCAGATACAACCACAACGGGTAGTGCGGGAAATTCGTGACGGAAATCAAGCAGCGCGGTTAGCCCGTCACTGTCCTTCATATGCAGATCGAGGAGCAAAAGGTCGGCGGAACCAGCAGTCGCCGCTATATTAGCCTCCGCCACAGTTTCGGCTTCTACTATATCTGCTTGCGGCCAGACTTTCTGCACCGCCTGACATAATGCACCCCTGAACAGCGGGTGGTCATCGGCGATGATGATGCGGGCCATGGCTTACCTGTTTAACCTTCCGTCGATCAGACTATCAACAACGCCGGGATCTGCAAGTGTGGACGTATCGCCGAGCGCAGCATAGTCGTTCTCGGCAATTTTTCGCAAAATCCGCCGCATGATTTTGCCTGAACGGGTCTTGGGCAGCATCGGCGTCAGGTGGAGATGATCGGGCGTTGCGATAGGACCAATCTCCATGCGGACATGGCCGCGCAGTTCGGCGGTCAATTCGTCCGATGATTCCACTCCGGCGTTCAGGGTGACATAGCAATATATGCCCTGTCCCTTGATGCCGTGCGGATAGCCGACCACTGCCGCCTCGGCGACCTTGGGATGGGAGACCAGCGCCGATTCCACCTCCGCCGTGCCCATGCGATGGCCGGAGACATTGATCACATCATCAACGCGGCCGGTGATCCAGTAATAATCGTCCTCGTCGCGCCTGCAGCCGTCACCCGTGAAATATTTGCCCTTATAGGTCGAAAAATATGTCTGGATGAAGCGTTCATGATCGCCATAGACGGACCGTGCTTGCCCTGGCCAGCTGGCAATGATGCACAGATTTCCGCTGGTAGCACCCTGGAGCACAACGCCCTCATTATCGACGAGTTGCGGTTGTACGCCAAAGAACGGCTTGCCGGCACTGCCCGGTTTCATCGCATGCGCGCCGGGCAGAGTGGTGATCATCGTCCCGCCGGTTTCGGTCTGCCACCAAGTATCGATAATGGGCGACTTGCCTTCGCCGACCACATCATAATACCAACGCCACGCCTCGGGGTTAATCGGTTCACCGACCGTGCCGAGCAAGCGAATGGAGGAACGGTCATGCGCCTTCACCGGCGCATCGCCTTCACGCATCAGCGCGCGAATGGCGGTAGGTGCGGTGTAGAAAATATTGACCTTATATTTGGCAACTATTTCCCAGAAACGGCCAAAGTCAGGATAATTCGGAATGCCCTCGAACATGACTTCTGTAGCGCCGTTTATGAGGGGACCATAGACGATGTAACTATGGCCGGTGACCCAGCCGATGTCGGCGCTGCACCAGAATATTTCGCCCGGCTTATAATCAAACACATAATGAAAGGTGGTTGCCACCCAGACAGCATAGCCGCCGATAGTGTGTAACACACCTTTCGGGGTACCCGTTGATCCCGATGTGTAGAGTATGAATAACGGGTCCTCGGCATTCATCGGTTCGCAAGGGCAGTCGGCATCCGCGTCTGCGCTAATCTCATGAAACCAGTGGTCGCGGCCTTCGGTCATCGCTATATCAACGCCAGCATGGCTCACGACCAGCACCGCACCCACATCCACGCCGTCATGGTCCAGCGCGGCATCGACATTCGCCTTGAGGGGTACGGTTTTCCCCCCGCGCAGGCCTGCATCTGCCGTAATCACAAAATCGCTTTCGCAATCCTCAATCCGCCCCGCCAGCGCTTCCGGAGAGAAGCCGCCAAACACTACTGAATGGACTGCGCCGATTCTGGAGCAGGCCAACATGGCAACCGCGCCTTCGATGATCATCGGCATATAGATTGTGACACGGTCGCCCTTTTTGACGCCCATTTTTTTGAGAGCCCCGGCCATTTTGATTACCTCAGCCAGAAGCTCCGCATAGGTCAGTATGCGTCCGTCTGACTGCGGATCATCGGGTTCAAAAATCAGCGCCGTCGCATCTCCCTTGCCGGCTTCGACATGGCGATCGACGGCATTGTGACAGATGTTCAGGGTGCCATCTTCATACCATTTAATATCGACTGGATCGAAGGACCAATTGGATATTTTGGAAGGCTTGGCAATCCAGTCCAGCCGCTCCGCTTGCTTCGCCCAGAATGCATCGGGATCGGATATGCTTTCTGCATATATGCGATCATAATCCTCGGACGTGCAATGCGTTGGAGCGCCTTCCTGCGGTGAGGAAATTATAGCCTTATTATCCGCCTTGGCTTTTATATCCAAGCTATCCAACATGATCATCTCCCTATCTCTTATAATATCAAAGCCCGTCTATCCGAAAGATGTATGCGTTTTGAATGCGACATTGGTCGTATAGACCATTGGCTAATTTCCCTTTGCCCGTCCGCCTGTCATTCTTGCTGAAATATAAGCGAAGGGGAGGATGGCGCATGGCCAAGGCTGCAAGATTTCTGATCAAGGGATTATTATTATCCGCGACAATGCTGAGCGCTTCAGCTGCGTCGGCTCAAAAGAGCGATGTCCATGCCCGGCTGGATCGGCTGGAAGCTTTGGTAACCGGTTTGATTGATCGCATGGATGCAAAAGAAGGTGGCCCTGCGGCAAGCGATGTCGCAGTTGCAGAACAGGCCCGGCAAGCAATTTCGGAAACGCGGGCCCTCGCCGAAAGAACCGCAGCGGTAGAAACCAAAGTGGCCGAACAAGCCTCTGATGCTAATGTTTTCAATGTTGGTAACACGCGTGTGACTTACGGTGGTTATGTCAAAATAGATGCCATCTCGCAGCGAACCAGCGGCGGTCAGGTTGGAACGGGTAGCATCGTGCGGGACTTTCTGATTCCCGGAGCCATCCCCGTTGGCGGAACAGCTTCCGGAATTGATACGGATTTCAGCGCGCGGCAAAGCCGCTTCATTCTCGAAACCAGCACCGATGTTGGTGAAGGACATAAACTGGGTTCGAAAATCGAGATGGATTTCATGGTCACCAGCGACGGTGATGAACGTGTTTCCAATAGCTATACACCACGTTTGCGGCAGGCCTATATCACCTTCGATAACTGGCTATTCGGTCAGGCCTGGTCGACCTTTCAGGATGTAGGTGCATTGCCCGAAGCGCTCGACTTTATCGGACCGACACCCGGTACCGTTTTCAACCGTCAACCAATGGTCCGTTACACAAATGGCGGTCTTCAAATAGCAATTGAACAGCCCGAAACCACAGTGACCAGTCCTACGGGTGGCCGCGTTGTCGCAGGTGATGACAGTTTGCCGGATGTCGTTTTACGCTATAATCATAGTGGTGATTTTGGTCATCTGACAGCAGCCGCTATCGGTCGGGTACTCCGCGTGAAGCCCGATGATTTCGGTCTGATTTCGGATAGCGCTATCGGCTATGGCCTAAGCCTGTCCGGTAAAGTGAATATGGGTTCGCGTGATGACGTTCGCTTCATGGCAACAGCGGGGCAGGGGTTGGGGCGCTACATCGGCCTTAATATCGTCAATGATGCCGCTTTGCGAGTCGATGGCAGCCTTGATCCGATAACCACCTATTCCGGATTTCTTGCTTATCGTCATATTTGGACGGACAAGCTCCGGTCCACAATTTCCGGCAGCTATTTTAAAGCTGATAATCCAGTGGTACTCACGACCGGGGTCGTTACGGATCAAAGCTGGAATGCCTTTGCAAATATAATCTATTCGCCTGTCCCGCCGCTCGATCTGGGGATAGAATATATGTACGCCGATCGTGAACTGGAAAATGGGTTGGCGGGCAATCTGCAGAAGCTTCAGGTGTCAGCCAAATATAAATTCTGAATATCAATCAAGCTCCGCAGCAGCCGGGTTCTGTCCAAGGGGCAACAGTATTCATCGAGACCGCTACCATTTGAAGGGCGCTTCCCGACCCACTGTAAAATGTTCGTGTTCATGATCGTCTGCGATCCGAGCATCTCCACGCTCCATCCACAATTCCTGGCTATCGACCAATGTCGAATGAAAAATATGGACGAACAGTTATGCGGAATAATCGTTTCAAGACTGCTGCGGTGGTTGGTTACGGAAATATAGGCTCTGAAAATGCCGACAATTTCACTCTTGCTCAAACGATCCCGGGCGGGAGATATTAAACCTGAGAATGTCCCATTTTCCTCATAGCGATCAGGACCATCGTACCCATGGCAAGATATCCGAATGCCTGTCCCGCAACTACTGCCCAGGCGATGCCCAGACTGCCTTGGGAGACCAGGAGCAGCATGCCACAGCCCAGCGCGGCGATTGCCAATATCCTCGCCAGCAGGGCAAGACGGGCATGGTTGGTCGCATGAAGGACGGGTTCATAGGCGACACTCGCCATTTCCAGGCTGGCCGCCAATGCCAAGGGTACGAATATGACCGCGCCGCTTTCATAGCCTTCGCCGCCGATAAAACCGAGCAGCTGGCGAGCCAGCAGAAGAGCAAGGGTCACGATCAATATGCTGCCGATGCCCGCTATGGCGGTTACTCGTTTCACCAATTGTCTAAACTGCGCCGCCGTTTGAGCAACGCGAGACCTGTTGATATCGGAGTAGATTGCCCGGCCGACCAGTTGCGACAATTTACCGAATCCTTGCGCCAATTGGTCAGCGAGCCGGTAAATGCCCGCCGCGCTGGTGCCGAGAAAATAACCGACAGCCAGAACCGGTCCTTGCTTGAAGGCAATATCAAGCGTCGAGCTTGCATAGGTCACGCCGAAGAACCGTGCGATTCCCTCGTTCTCGGTCAGGGTCGTTCGCCAGTCGCCAATATGTCGGGCGCGCAGGGATGTCGGTGCAATCCATCGCGCCGAGATCCAGTAAGCGGCCGCAGAGAGCAGATCGATGGCCGCCCATGCGAACAGGAACTTCCCCACGGTCGGCCCGGTAAACCAGAGGAGCAGCGCCGCGAGCAACCGCCCGAGCGGCACAAGTCCCTCTACATATACGGCGATATCGAACCGGTCGAGAACGCGCACGATACCGACCGGTGCAGACACGCGGGACCAGAGCAGCACGCAATTGAAGGCGAATGCCATATCGATATAAGCGGGGTTGAGTCCGAGGTCGTCGGCAAATATATAATAGCCGATCCAGGCGACAACGCAGCCGAGCGTAGCGCCTATCCAGTCCAGCAGCCCGCACAGCATGCTCAGCCGGCCAAATTTAACCCAGTCTTGTGCATGCACATATCGAGTGCCATAGCGCACCATCGTTTGCCAACTTTGAAAGCCGGCAAGCGCAACGAAAGCCTGCCCGGTTGCAAAGATGAGCGAGAAATGCCCGAAATCCCGAATTCCCAAGGAACGAGCGAGAATCGCAAGATAGGCGATCGAACATATAGCGCCGAAGCCTTTCCCCCCGAAAAGCCAAGCGATGTTCGCGCCCATGCGCTTCAGGCCGGATGCTTCTTGATGGCTGGTCACCGCGTCTTTTGTCATCGCCAAGCCCCTTGGACTATCGGCGGTTTGAGCGCAACTGTGCCTGAGAGGCGGGATTAGACGATGACACAAGCAAAACGGATTTGCTTCCTGTTCAATCATGATCAGACGCACCAAATCGCGCATAGCCTGCCCATTGCTTTGGCTCTGGCTGAGCGGGAGGGAGTAGCTGTCACGCTGGCTGTGACCAGCGACACTATCGCCGGACAGATCAAACGGGTTGCTGGATCCTCCATGTCGAAAATGGAGTTGGTGCGGCTCGATTTGCAATCCGTTTTCGCGCAATGGACGGTGACGGCGTTTGACAAGATCGTGCCCGCCCGAAAACTGCTGATCTATCGTGATAATCTGGACTTTTTCCGTCAATTTGATGCGATTGTGGTGGCGGAGAAAACATCGCTGGTGCTCAAGACCCGCTACGGTCTGGACCAAGTTAAAATCATCCACACGCGGCACGGAGCCGGAGACCGCAGCATCGGATTTAGCAAGGAAAGTGCGTTGTTCGACCTGTCGCTGGTGGCGGGCGAGAAGATCGCACGCCGTCTTCAGGCGGAGGCGGGGG
>TARA_R110000796_G_scaffold11552_9_pt1 | contig 24297 bp, 18 predicted proteins | sample TARA_R110000796 | Tara Oceans TARA_R110000796 (sample SAMEA4397815) | marine metagenome | biome: Polar Biome; feature: [SRF] surface water layer (ENVO:00010504); material: water (ENVO:00002006), including particulate matter (ENVO:01000060) such as... | depth 5 m
TTTTGGTTGCAAGTACGGACAGAATTTTCAAGTTGCCATCAGTACCCCAAAATTTCAAAATAACCTTAGTAGTCCGTAGGGGAATCGAACCCCTGTTACCAGGATGAAAACCTGGCGTCCTAACCCCTAGACGAACGGACCATCAAATCGCATAATTGCGGATGCAAAAATACAATTATTTTTTACTATCGCAAGACCTAAATAAAATTTTTTAAAATCTTTTAATACGCCTTGGCAAAAAGCACTCTTTTTGAAGATGGTTTTCCCGTTACCATGCAGACTCCAGCTTCTTCTTTGGCATCAATGGGAATGCAGCGAATAGTAGCTTTTGTTTGCTCTTTCACCAATTCTTCGGTTTCCGCGGTCCCATCCCAATGAGCCGATAAAAATCCACCTTTACTTTCCAACACTTCCTTAAATTCTTCATAAGAATTTACCTCGGTGATATGTGTTCTCCTATGTTCCAAAGCCTTATTATGAATATTTGCCTGAATATCCTTCATCAAAAATTCAATTTTGGCCACAACCTCATCGGCCTTTACGGTTTCTTTTTCGAAAGTATCCCTTCTCGCTACCTCATAAGTACCATTATCCATATCCCTCTGCCCTATAGCCAAGCGAACAGGAACTCCTTTCAGCTCGTATTCATTGAACTTAAATCCTGGTTTCTGGGTATCCCTATCATCATATTTTACAGAGATTCCTTTGGATCTCAATTCCTTTACCAAAGGAGCTACTCTTTCCGAAATAGCAGCCAATTGATCTTCACCCTTATATATAGGCACGATTACTACTTGTATTGGAGCCAATTTAGGCGGTAACACCAGTCCGTTATCATCACTATGGGTCATAATCAGTGCACCCATGAGTCGCGTGGAAACACCCCAAGAGGTTGCCCACACATATTCCTGCACACCTTCCTTGGTAGCAAACTTTACATCAAAAGCTTTCGCAAAATTTTGCCCCAAGAAATGTGAAGTACCAGCCTGCAAGGCCTTACCGTCCTGCATTAAGGCCTCTATACAATAAGTCTCCAAAGCCCCGGCAAAACGCTCACTGGCCGTTTTGGTTCCTTTTATAACAGGTACTGCCATGTATTCTTCTACAAACTCGGCATACACGTTCATCATCTGTTCCGCTTCAGCAATTGCCTCCTTTTCAGTGGCATGTGCAGTATGCCCCTCCTGCCATAAAAATTCGGCAGTTCTCAAGAAAAGACGGGTCCGCATCTCCCAACGCACCACATTGGCCCATTGATTGATCAACAGCGGTAAATCGCGATAAGACTGAATCCATCTTCTATAGGTATCCCAAATTATGGTTTCCGAGGTAGGCCTAACAATAAGCTCTTCCTCCAGCTTAGCTTCAGGATCCACTATAATACCACTACCATCCTCGGCATTTTTTAGCCTATAATGGGTCACAACGGCACATTCCTTTGCAAAACCTTCCACATGACTGGCCTCCTTGCTCAAGTAAGACTTGGGTATAAATAATGGGAAATAGGCATTCTCATGTCCAGTTTCCTTGAACATAATATCCAATTGGGCCTGCATCTTTTCCCAAATAGCGTAGCCATAAGGTTTAATGACCATACAACCCCTAACTCCCGAATTTTCAGCTAAATCCGCTTTTACAACAAGTTCATTATACCATTTGGAATAATCCTCTGCTCTTTTCGTTAAATTTTTACCCATACCAGTAAGTTTGGCACAAAACTTGCGACCTTATTATTAAATAAAATAGTTCGGCAAAACTAACTATTTTTACAATGTTCAACAATTTAATTTACAGCGATGATACATTCTCTACCCCACCGAAGAATACATATAGCAGCAACTGTTGTACTCCTTAGCATAGTATTGGCATCTTGCGGGTCTTACCAGCAAGCCTCTTATTACGACAATGACGGCATCTATTCCGGTAACACGGAACAAGTCAGGGTAACCGAACAACGGCCAAGAACCCAACAGCCTGCCCCAAAATCAAATGCCTATGGCGATTATTTCGGGCAAAAGGCAGATGAATATGGGGAAATTCTGGACAGTGAGGTATTCACCGATGTTGATGGTTATTATAGTGATACGGAATCCGACAGCCTAAACTATAACCAGGATCTAGGCTATAATGGCGCCAACAACAACTATAATGGGTACGGATCTTGGGGGGATAATGCCACCAATGTGAGTATTAACATTTATGATGATTGGGGTTGGGGAGGCTCTCCATTAGCATGGGGATATGGTGGTTTTTATGGTGGCTTCTACGGAGGATATTACAACCCATGGAGATGGAACCGTTTCGGATATGGATATGGCTGGAACAACTGGGGTTGGGGAGGCTATGGCTGGAACAACTGGGGCTGGGGAGGTTATGGCTGGAACAACTGGGGCTGGGGAGGCTACGGTTGGGGCGGTTACTATAATCCTTACTTCTATTCCCCTTATCGACACTACCCCTACTATTCCCGTAGCAGGTTCGGCAACAATTACTATAATAGAAATTACGCTTATAGCGCTAGCAGGAGAGGTGTCTACAACTCTAATTCCAACCTTAGGAGCACTGCTCTGAACGGAAGATCAAATATTGGGACTGCTAACCGAACAAGCACTAGCAGATATAGAAGCACTACTTCGCGCAGTAATATCAATAGGAGCGGAACTACATCGCGCAGTAATGTTGGGGTAGATGCATTGGAAAGAAACCGATCTTACCGTACCAGCAGAAGCACAAGAGCGGTACCAAATTACAATAGCAGCTCTAGAAGCAATCAGACTTACAGGAGCAACAGTTCTAGCGGAACCTATAAAGGCACAGCACCTAGAACTTCTACCTATAGGAGCTCCGGTAGCTCAACCTCAAGATCTTCAAGTGGAACTTATAGAAGCTCTAGCCCAACTAGGTCTTCAAGCGGAACCTACAGAAGTAGCTCAAGTAGTTCCCCCTCTAGATCATCGAGCGGCAACTATAGAAGCTCCAGTAGCTCCAACAGTTCCAGCGGAAGCGTAAGAAGTTCTAGCAGTTCTTCAAGATCATCGTCATCCAGTAGTAGGAGCAGCGGAAGGCGCAATTAAAAAATATGGCCCCTTATTTCAATAAAAACTTTCAAAATTAATTAAAATGAAAAGGAATTACACTTTCATTCTACTATTGGTATGTGCATTTGCCAGCGCCCAGAACATCAATGATGTTTTAAGGCTTAGCGGAGAGGGTTCTTATGGAACAGCACGTTTTCAAGGATTAAATGGGGCATTTGGTGCCTTAGGAGGAGATATGTCATCCCTAAACATAAATCCTGCAGGTTCGGCTGTTTTCAACAACAGCTTGTTATCCTTAACTGGATCCAATTACAATATTAAAAACGATTCCCGCTATTTCAACGGTAGCCGCAGCACCTCCTTGAATTCATTGGATCTCAACCAAGTTGGGGGTGTATTCGTATTTAAAAGCACCAACAGCAATTCTCCTTGGAGAAAACTTGCTTTGGCATTTAACTATGACCTGGTGAAAAATTTTGACGATGACCTATTGGTTTCAGGCAATAGCGATCAGGGTATTGACAATTACTTTTTGGATTTGGCCAATGGAGTACCCTTTGGACCACTTTTAATACAAGACGGAGAGTATATAGAAGAAGCCTATCTGGACATAGGATCCACATTAGGATTTGTTGATCAGCAAGCATTTTTGGGATATTACGGCGGCATAATAGACCCTGTAGATCTCTCGGACGATAATAATACGGATTATATCTCCAATGCTAAATACGGCACCGTTAACCAAGATTACTCTCAGAGCACTACTGGATACAACAGTAAGTTTACCGCCAACTTGGCCTCACAATACGGTGACAATTTGTATTTGGGAGCTTCCCTGAACATTCACAGTGTATTCCTGGACAAACTCACCCAACTGTCCGAAAGGGGCTTTGATGCCGATTCGGAAATTCAGACTATAACCTTCGATAATCTGCTTAGGACCCAAGGAAACGGTTTTTCCTTTAGTTTGGGAGCCATTGGGAAATTAAATGAAAATTTTAGAATTGGTGGTAGTTATCAATCCCCAACCTGGTACAATTTATCGGATGAAACCTCTCAAAAAATATATTCGGATCTGGCCGATAGTGATATTTCATTTATCAATTTTAATATCATAAATATTTATGAGGATTACACCATTAAAATACCGGGCAAACTAACCGGAAGTTTAGCTATGATTTTTGGTAAGAATGGCCTTTTAAGTTTCGACTATAGCTATCAAGATATGTCAAAAGCAGAGTTAAGACCGGGGTCTGATCCCAGTTTTGCCTCAGAAAACGATTTTATCTCCGACAAATTAAGCACCGTTTCAACTTTTAGATTAGGTGGTGAATACCGCATTGAAGCCCTAAGCTTAAGGGCGGGATACAGGTTTGAACAGAGTCCGTACGCCAATGGCGGCACCATTGGGGATTTAAATGGCTATTCAGGTGGTATAGGATATAATTTTGGAGGAAGCAGACTGGACCTATCCTACAACTACTCTACCCAGGACATAAACAAACAACTGTTTGATGTTGGCCTTCCAACACCAGCCAGTATAACCAATAAAAACTCCGTCGTAAGTTTGGGCTACACACTGAATTTCTAACAAACACAATATTTTAGAAACGAAAAAGACGGGTAAATCCCGTCTTTTTTTTTAGATAATTTGATTATCGCTTTAAGGTAAAGTGGGTCCTAACGGAGCGCGCCACTATGATTCCGTCTTCGTCCCGTGAATAGTCCATTCTAAACCAGTAGTCCGAAGAAGGCATTGGCCTTCCGTTAAAGGTACCGTCCCACCCTATTGTAGTCTCATCAATCTGCTTAAGGAGTTTGCCGTAACGATCAAATATAAAAACCACCGGATCTATCAAGGTGGAGATTCCATACACATTCCAGCGGTCATGGATACCGTCGGCATTGGGGGTAAAGAACTTTGGATAACCTACCACCAAAAACTCGATGGGCTCTGTAGTTCCACATCCATTTTTGTCATTTATAATCACCGTATTTACCCCTGGTGGAACATTATTAAACACAGGGTCATCTTGAAATTCCCCTCCGTTTATAGCATATTCATAATTACCGTCCGGGTTGGCCACTACTATTTCCACAATATTGTTATCCGAAAGGTCATCCCTAACGATAACTTCCTGTAAAACCGGGGTTCCAAAAAAGGTAATCAATATATCATCACCTACGTTATTTCCAAAACTATTGGTTAGTTCAACAAAATAGCGCCCAGAATTAGGGCTGCTAACCACCAATTCGGCATTGGAAGGTCCGGATCCCGGCAGAGTGGCATCAATAACGCCATCGTCCTCATAATCTACAGTCCAAACAACAGTTGCAATATCAGGTCCAAAAGGAGAATTTTGTGCAGATAGGGTGATGTCCGGATCACCCTCACAGGCAATAATATCCAATCCCAAAAATTCGTCCCTTAAAGTACAATCCAACGCATTATCTTGATCGGCATCAACCGAACTACCCGTAAAAGTCAATGAAAATTGCTCGGCATCATCATTGAAATTGGTGTTGAAATTATTAATGTAAATATAGTAGATTTCTCCTGGGAGCACATCTAACCATTCATCATAGGTGTTTTGACTCTGTTTAAGAAAAGGAGCTCCCACATCCCCATTCTCCGGATTAATACCTATTCCAGTAAATCGCGTATTATTGGCTTCATAATTACAACGGATAGGTTCTGAGTTACCACTTCCTATAATCGAACAGAAATTTTGACCACTGGTCTGGTCATAAGGACCATAAACCGCAAAATCCCATTCCGCTGTTATTGTAGTACCCGATACCGGCAAAGCCTCAATGTCAAAACCTACCTGACCTCCGGTACCTGCCCTAAAAACGAACCAAGAGGTATTGTTTTCGATATTCGCAGAACTTACACTGCCTTTCTCCAAACAACCGGTCTGCCGAATTTCATCAGGGTCAAAATCGTCTATATCACCACTACCATCAACAAATGGCATAATTGGCTGGCCATCTGCACAAACAGGAATGGCACTCCTACAATCAGGTGAATTTTGCGCAACTATATTGCTGACAAACAACAACATAATGCAAATAGAACAGGTAAATGTCCGCATAAAAATTGGGGCTAAATACATACTTAAATCATGTATAATAACTCGCATGAAAAAGATTTAGTATAAAACAGGTATATTTTATCACAAAATTTAGACTTTTTCACATGTATTCATAATGGTTTTGCCAGACCTGGATACCCATCGTTTGTACGTAATTATTAAATGGAATATACAGACAAAGTTCATCAAGATTAGATGGATAGGATTTAGTTGCCTTCCCCCACCAATTTGCCATTAACGCTTAAGGGAGAAATGATTATTGATATACTTGGCCACTATTCGCTGACCGTCCAGATCTTTAAAACTAAGTTTGAACCAATAGTCATCCGATGGCAATGCTACACCATTATAGGTACCGTCCCAACCCAAGCTATTTTGGGACAATTGTTTAAGCAATTTTCCATACCGGTCATATACCGTTAATATAGGCTCTTCCAAACTGGAAATACCAACAATATTCCAAACATCGTTCGCCCCGTCCCCATTGGGAGTGAAGAACTTGGGAAACCCTACCACGACTATAGTTTCCGTAGCAGTTCCACAACCATTCAAATCGCTCAATGTAACACTATGCCTACCAGGAAGTACATTATAAAATTTATTATCTGACTGATATGTACCTTCATCCAAACGATATTCAAAATCGCCCTCCCTATCTGGGATTATCGTTACCGTATTGCTATCCTGCAGATCCTCTATTATCACCTCCTCAATATGAGGTGTTTTTGAAGCATAAACATTAATCATAAAGGTATTGTCACAAGCTGAAACACCAAGCTTATCTGTAATCGTTAGGGAATATTCCCCGCCTTGGGTAACGGTTATACTGGAAGTTGACTGGCCAGTGCTCCAGAGATAATTATATTCTGGATCTGGGACCGTCTCCCCTATCACAGCACTGAGTTCCCCTTCGCAAAGAAAAACCTCCAAGGGAAAATTAGGAGTCAAAGGTTCATGGACCGTTAATTTAAAATCCTCCGAAGCATCATAACATCTTGGGTTCTGTACGGAGGTGGCCCTAATGTATATCTGCTGTTCCCCTGCCTGTAACCCATATTCCAAGGGCAGGGCATTTACCCCTGCACCCGCATCGGCCGAACTGCTATGATAGGATATAATTACCTCGTTCGCAGATTGCCCGCCCAAAGCCATTTGATCTTTATCACTTAAATAAAAATATTCGGAATCCAAACAAAGGTGTTCTTCACCTACAGGAGAAGTTGTAGGCGCCTGGGAAAATCCTACTTGCACATCACTAATAATATTATTCTGGGATTGGGTTATTACCTCCACTCGGAAAAAAGCAGCTTCCAGCACATTTAAGGTAGCAGAAACTTCCCCAGGAATTACAGCATAACCATTACCTACATCCTTATACCAGGTGTAACTTACCACATCCGCAGTAGTAGCGTCCAAAACAATATTTTCATTGTTACATGCCGCAATTGGAGGTCCCAAAAGATTGTTGATTATTGCGCAATCCAGCGCATCATAGGGGTTGGTAACAAAGATTTGACCTGTGAACTGAATGGAAAAGCCGGAATTTATATTACTAAAGTTATTCACCAACAAGTAGTAGTCCTCACCGGGCGAAACCTCCAACCAATCTTCATATTGAACATTATCCGATGCCCCTTGAGGGTCCTCCCCTACACCAATAAAACTATTGGCATCCCTATTGTCAAAAAAATTACATCGTATCGGTTCTCCCAAGGAATTGCAATCACTGGCCTTATATAGGGCAAAGTCCCAATCTTCGTTAGAATCAAAACCAATATTAAATCCCAATTGCCCTGAAGCCCCAGTCCTAAATCTATACCAAGCAGCATTGGATTCAATTGCGCCGGAGGGTGTTTTTTCCAAACAACCGGATTTACCTGCACCTTTAAAGTCATCCGCACCAAAGCCATTGGTACCCCCGTTTACCGGTGTATTATTACAAATAGGCACTGCATTGGAACAATCCGGAGCCACTTGGGCCACGGCCAAAGTATTGCTGAGACACCAAATAACACCAAAAACGACGACCAACCTGTTCATGAATACCTACAAAATTTGGGAATTTCAAAATTAACACCCTAGTTTAGTTAACACTAATTTATGTTGTGTAAGGAGGTAAATATGGTATTAACTGGCATATAATGTATATCTTTGCTGCCTTAAAAAGCAATTTTAAATGAAAATCGACAACGCATTGGAAAAGCATTTTGAAGAGTTAGGGGACGATCACGTTTCCGCTGCTGAAGACACACCTTTACGTAAGGATGCATTTGTGCTAAGTGATGAAGAAAAAATAGAACGTATAAGGGGCAGTGTAAATGAAATAATGCTGACCTTAGGCCTTGACCTTGATGATGATAGCTTAAAGGGAACACCAAACAGAGTGGCCAAAATGTTTGTACAAGAAATTTTTGGAGGCCTAAATCCCAAAAAAAGACCAAAATCATCCACCTTCGACAATAAATACAAGTACGGAGAAATGTTGGTAGAAAAAAACATCACCTTATATTCTACCTGTGAGCATCATTTATTACCTATTGTGGGGAAAGCCCATGTGGCCTATATTTCCAAAGGCACTGTTGTTGGCTTGTCCAAAATGAATAGGATTGTAGATTATTACGCCAAAAGACCTCAGGTCCAGGAACGATTAAACATTCAGATCGTAAGGGAACTTCAACAGGTTTTAGGCACGGAAGATGTTGCCTGTGTTATAGACGCCAAACATTTATGTGTAAATTCCCGAGGCATACGCGATATTGAAAGCAGTACAGTAACGGCCGAATACGGTGGAAAATTTAAGGAAGAGGCCGTAAGACGAGAATTTTTGGACTATATAAACATCGATACTAAATTTTAACTGTCCCGCTTAATAATGTCTTTGTACCAAACTCAAAAATTAAAAGTTTACAATTCCCTTACGGGAGAAAAAGAAGTTTTTGAACCTTTAAGCGAGGGCCACGTGGGCATGTACGTCTGTGGACCTACCGTTTACAGCAATGTACACTTGGGCAACTGCCGAACCTTTATGTCTTTCGACATGATTTTCAGGTATTTAAAGCATTTGGGTTACAAGGTGAGATATGTCCGGAATATTACAGATGCCGGGCATTTGGAAAATGATGCGGAAGACGGAGAGGATAAGATTGCCAAGAAAGCAAGATTAGAGCAATTGGAGCCCATGGAGGTGGTACAACAATACACCCTGGATTTCCACAGCATACTGCAAAAATTCAATTTATTGCCTCCAAGTATTGAACCTACCGCTACCGGACACATTATTGAGCAAATTGAAATCATAAAGAATATTCTTGAAAAAGGATATGCTTACGAAATTAACGGGTCTGTTTATTTTGATGTTGAAAAATTCAATAAGACTAATGAGTACGGTAAATTAAGCGGGCGAAAATTGGAGGATATGATTGCCAATACCCGTGAATTGGCAGCTCAGGACGAAAAAAAGAGTCCGCAGGACTTTGCATTGTGGAAAAAAGCGGAAGCCCAGCATATAATGCGTTGGCCTTCGCCATGGGGCGATGGTTTTCCTGGTTGGCACTTGGAATGTACAGCTATGAGCACCAAATATCTAGGCGAAACTTTTGACATACATGGTGGCGGTATGGACCTAAAATTCCCCCATCATGAATGTGAAATTGCCCAGGCCGAAGCCTGCAACGGACATGCCCCGGTAAAATATTGGTTGCATGCCAATATGTTGACCTTGAACGGTAAAAAAATGGCCAAATCCACAGGAAACAACATCTTGCCCAATGAGATGTTTTCTGGAGAAAATAACATCTTAAGCAAACCGTATACACCATCTGTGGTGCGCTTCTTTATGATGCAGGCACACTATACCAGTATATTGGACCTTAGCGACGAAGCGCTATCCGCATCCGAAAAAGGGTTTCAAAAATTGATGGATGCCATTGGCAGCATGGATAATCTACCTACTAGTACATCATCGAGCTTTAATGTTGAGGAATGGAAGCAGAAAGGTTACGATGCCATGAACGATGATTTCAACACCCCCATGTTAACGGCCAATTTATTTGAAGCCGTAAAGCGTATCAATTTAATCAAGGAGGGCAAGGAAACCATAACCCAAAAGGACAAGGAACTGTTTATAGAGACCATGCATAGTTTTGTTTTTGATATATTAGGCCTGGAAAATCAAAATAGTGCTATGCTTAATTCTGATAAATTAAGCAGTGTTGTTGGTCTTCTTATACAGTTGCGAAATGAAGCACGGGCCAATAAGGATTTCTCCACATCGGACAAAATAAGGGACCAACTGGCAGAGATGGGCATTCAATTGAATGATGGAAAAGACGGCACCACCTTTAGTCTTTCTTAAACGAGGCTGCAATTTTTAATACTATGGCATTTATAAAAAAAATATTAATTGCCCCATTTGTACTATTGGTGAAATTTTATCAGAATTTTATCTCACCCCTTACCCCGGCCTCCTGTCGCTATTCCCCCACCTGTTCACAATACACTTTGGAGGCCCTGCAAAAACACGGACTGTTCAAAGGAGGTTGGCTAGCCTTAAAGAGAATCTTTAGTTGCCACCCTTGGGGAGGAAGTGGATATGACCCCGTTCCATAGTTGCCTTGTTACCTCTTTTCTAGTTTCCAGTTCTGTTTTCCTGCTCCTAAATAATTATCGAAATCCGCATTGAGCCATTGTAATATGAGTACACTACCATAATCATATAGCGATTCATTGATATATTGTTTTAATTACAAATTGATCCAATAGCAGATTTCCAAATTAACCTATTTCCGTCCACTATTCTTTGCAGTATTTACTTATCTTAGTCGCTTAAAAAAATCGTAGATGTACTTTTTAGGCTTTACTTGGAATCCCGCCGATACCCTTTTTAAAATTGGGGTAATTCAAATAAAATATTACAATCTTCTTTGGATAATTGCTTTCGCATTGGGCTGGTATCTCATGAAAAAGATTTTTTTAAAAGAAAAAAAGTCCCTGGAGCAGCTGGACTCCCTTTTTATCTATACCGTTCTGGCTACCATGTTAGGGGCAAGATTGGGCCATGTGTTCTTTTATGATTGGCCCTATTATCAAAACCATTTATTGGAAATACTATTACCAATAAGGGAAAGTGCGGATAGTCAACTGTTTGGATTTATTAATGGTTACGAATTTACAGGATTTACTGGCTTGGCCAGTCACGGGGCTGCTATAGGAATAATTATAGGCATGTACCTCTACACCAGAAAATATCCTGAATTCAAAATTCTATGGATTCTGGATCGCATTGTTATTCCAGTCTCTATTGGTGCTTTTTGCGTCCGTTTAGGGAATTTCTTCAATTCGGAAATCAACGGCAAACCTGTGGAAAAATCCTTTGCCCTTGCCACTAGGTTCATCCGGGATTCCGACGACATGCCTGCGTTCAAAGCATTATCCATTACCCAAGAAAAAACGGTAAATGCCGCGTATAACCTTATTGAAAAAGACCCTCGGTTTGCCGAGTACCTAGAGGCTATTCCCTACAGGCATCCCGCACAACTGTACGAAGGGTTTTGTTATATTTTTGTCTTTGCCATTTTGTATTACCTATATTGGAAAACAGACAAAAAAGATAAACTTGGGTACCTTTTTGGAGTATTCCTAGTGCTTCTATGGACGGTTCGCTTCTTTGTGGAATACGTAAAGAAAAGTCAGGGCGGATTTGAGGAATCTCTTGGTTTGTTATCCACAGGCCAATGGTTGAGCATACCATTTATTTTAGTTGGATTCTATTATATCCTCAGACCAAAAACGGGCACCTCTAAAAAGTAAGCTGCAGAAGAATAATGGCAACTGCACCAAACAGAAATTGTAAAATGGGAAATAATAAAATCTATCTACTCTTTGTTGTTTGTTTTATCATTCAGCTTTCCTGTAAGGAAGAATCGAAAAAAGCTTTAAAAACAGCTCCGGTCACCTTCAAAAAGGAAGGGGATCTCCGCATACTGAAGAAAGGGTCGGATTCTCTTTTAACCACTCTGGATATAGAAATAGCGGATACCGATTATGAAAGGGAAACTGGCCTCATGTACCGCAGTTCCATGGAGCCTGGCCAGGGAATGCTTTTTGTTTTTGATGATGTTGCCATGCATTACTTCTATATGAAAAACACCGAATTTCCCTTAGACCTCATCTTTGTGGACGACCAATTGAAAATCGCCAGTTTTCAAAAAAATGCACAACCCTATAAGGAAAATAGCTTGCCCTCTAAAGTTCCCGTAAAATATGTTCTTGAAGTAAATGCCGGCATGTCGGACAAATGGGCTTTAGCCGTGGGGGATTCCATTGCATATAGAAAAACACCATAACTGGCGAATAAGATTGTTTGGTTCAGTTTAGAAAGTAAGGTGCTCTATATGGCTCAAATACTCATAAAATGCCTATTTTAGAGAGTTCAACCAACGAAAAAACCATTCCTTTGTCAGTCTATAAAAAAGTTCCCCTAACTCTTTTAGCCCTTGCTTTTGCCTTACCGCTTGCGGCTCAGAAAAAAAACCAGTCCTTTCAACTACATATTCACAAGACTACAGCAGCTATAGAAGTAGATGGGATCGGGAACGATTTGGCCTGGCAGGATACCGATGTGGCAACCAACTTCTATATGGTATTGCCTATGGATACCGGAATGGCCAATGAACCCTCTGAGATTCGGATGACCTACGACGAAAACAATCTTTACCTTTTAGCCACTTTTTACAACGCCACCAAAGGCCCGTACTACGTAGAATCATTACGCCGGGATTTTAGTTTTGGAAAAAATGACAACTTTTTGTTGTTTATGGATCCCTTTAACAACCAAACCACCGGTTATTCTTTTGGCTCCAACGCTGCAGGCGCCCAATGGGACGGTACCATGCACAGTGGTGGAAGCGTAGATCTCAACTGGGACAGCAAATGGGTATCTGCAGTAACAAGCGATGATGAAAAATGGGTCTTTGAAATGGCTATCCCCTTCAAATCCATACGTTATGAGGATGGTGTTATGGAATGGGGCATTAACTTTAGTCGACTGGATTTAAAGTCGGGCGAAAAATCGAGTTGGACTCCCATTCCCCGACAATTTCCCACGGCTTCACTGGCCTATACCGGAACTTTGGTCTGGGATTCCCCTCCTCCTTCCCCAAAAACAAATTTTTCCATTATTCCTTATGTATTGGGAGGTATTGGTGAAGATATGGAAAATAACACGGATACCCAGTATGATAAAAAAATTGGAGGCGATGTCAAGTTCAGTCTTAGCACTTCTTTAAATCTGGACTTGACGGTAAATCCGGATTTCTCACAGGTAGAGGTAGATCGACAGGTAACCAATCTAGACCGATTTGAACTTTTTTTTCCAGAAAAAAGACAGTTCTTTTTGGAGAACGGAGATCTCTTTGCCAACTTTGGTTATGCCACCATACGTCCGTTTTTCTCCAGGAGAATTGGATTGGGCGTCCCCATAAGAGCTGGCGCAAGGGTTAGTGGTAACCTCAATAAAAAATGGCGCTTGGGTCTTATGGATATGCAAACGGCAAGCATAGATGAAACTGGGCTGCCTAGTCAAAATTTTGGTGTACTCTCATTTCAAAGAAAAGTCTTTGCAAGGTCTAGCATTGGCCTTATGTTGGTAAACAAGGAATCTTTTAATTACCCACAGGATACGGATTCCCTAAGAACAGTTTTTCCAAAGTTCAATAGAAATGTGGGTTTGGAATATAATTTGGCCTCCGCCAATAACCAATGGACAGGGAAAGCCTTTTTCCTGAAGTCATTCGCTCCCAACAAGAATGGCAACGGAATTTCCCAAGCGGCCCATTTGGAATATAAAAGCCGTAAATGGAATTGGAAAATACAGGAAGAATCGGTTGAGGACGATTATACTGCCGAAGTTGGTTTTGTGCCAAGAAATGGCTACGTAAACGTTACTTCCTATATAGGGCATCTATTCTTTCCCAAAAAGAGTACCATTTTGAGTCATGGCCCAAAACTAAGCGCAAGCTATTTTTTTAATGAAAAATTGGAGCGTACAGACAATATTAACCTTTTGGAGTACCTGTTGGACTTTCGGGACCGTTCCAAATTGAACTTTGGAGTATCCGACGAATACGTGGAACTACTGTCCCCTTTTGACCCTACAAGATCGGGCAAGGAATCCTTGGACGTTGGAACCCAGCACCATTGGAATGCCTATACCTTCGATTTCATTTCCAAGCCCCAAAGTATGTTTACATATTCCTTTGGTGGGCGTTTTGGAGGATATTACTCCGAAGGCAACAGAACAAGCCTTATTAGCGAATTGGGTTACCGTTTTCAACCCTTCGTAAGTCTAAGCAGTAATTTAAGCTATAACCACATCAATCTACCAGCGCCATGGAACAACACAGAATTTTGGCTTATTGGCTCGGAGGTAGATATAACTTTTACCAATAAATTATTCTTTGCCACCTTGTTCCAATACAATGAGCAATCCAAAAACTTTAATCTAAATTCGCGGTTTCAATGGCGATACAAGCCAGCGTCCGACTTATTTTTAGTGTACAGCAACAACTACCTTATTGAACCCTTTGAAGGAAGAAATTGGGCTCTCACATTAAAATTCACTTATTGGTTCAATAAATAAAGTCAAAAATTGTAATAATTAAATTGATAATTTATTTTCCTTTGAATTGAATAAAATGCCATTAATCATGAACAAAAGAATGCACTGGGCCGTATTTATAAGCAACAACTCACATAAGGACCAGTTCATAAAAAATGTATTGGAAGGACCCCTTCCAGAAGGATTTGACGCCTTGGAGAAATTGAACGGGGCCTTATTTTCCAAAATAACCTTAAACGAGTTTATTGACGAGGAGGAAAGGCATGGAATCCAGATAATCAATAAAAATTCACAGCAACTGCTTAAGACGATGTCTAGCGGGGAACAAAAAAAGGCGTTATTGAAATATATCTTTCATTTAAAGCCGGATTATATTGTTTTGGACAATCCCTTCGACAATTTGGATAAGGACGCCCAAAAGGACTTAAAAGCCTCCCTTGACCACATTTCCAAAAATACCTTTATTATTCAGCTCATAAGCAGAAAAGCTGATATTCTACCGTTTATTACCCAAGAGATGATTTTGGAAGGATCCAATATAAGACCGTTGGAAAGTGGATCCAAAATAATTAAGAAACATAGCCCATCCGTAGTTACTTCCTTTACCGGCAGAATCCCTAAGCCCATAACTCCCACCGACTATGAAGAATCCGTTTTAATAGATTGCAAGGACATAAGTGTAATTTATGGGGACAAAAAAGTACTGGACAAAATTAACTGGACTATTAAAAAAGGGGAGTTCTGGCAACTTATAGGTCCTAACGGAAGTGGGAAATCAACACTACTGTCCATGATTACTGGCGACAATCACAAAGGCTACGGACAGCAACTCTACCTTTTTGGCCAACGCAAGGGCAGCGGTGAAAGCGTATGGGACATCAAGAAAAGGATTGGATACTACACCCCCGCTATGACCGATAAATTTTCGGGCCTGCACTCTTGTATTAACATGGTTATCTCGGGGATGAACGATTCTGTTGGCCTCTATCTAAGGGCTACGGAAAACCAAAAGGCCCTAGCCAAAGAATGGCTGATAATTTTGGATATGTGGTACCTTAGGGACGTTCTTTTTGCCGACCTGTCTGCAGGGCAACAGCGCATGGTCATGACCGCTAGAGCCATGATAAAGCATCCTCCCCTACTGATTTTGGATGAACCTACGGCCGGGTTGGATGATGAAAGTGCAGCGCTTTTTATATCCCTTGTCAATAAAATTGCCAAGGAAAGCAAGTCGGCCATTGTCTTTGTTTCCCATAGGAAGGAACCGGGATTGGAACCCCAATTTATCTACGAGCTACAAGCATCACCCGAAGGATCCCATGGAAAAATAATATAAAAAAAGGCCGCTGATCAGCGGCCTTTTGCATTATAGTCGATTAGAGATTACTACTCTTCCTTACCTATTTGAGTTTTCTTCTTCAAAGTATCGAACATTACTGGAGTTGCAATGAACAAAGAGGAATAAGTACCAACAATGATACCTATAATCATGGCAAACATAAATCCTCTTAGGGATTCGCCACCAAATATGAATATTGCCAACAACACTACCAAGGTAGTCATGGAGGTATTCAAGGTTCTACTTAATGTACTGTTAAGGGCCAAGTTGGTATTCTCACCAGCTTTCCATCCTTTTTCAGCTATAATCTCCCTAATACGGTCAAATACTACCACCGTATCATTCAAGGAGTAACCAATAACCGTTAGTATTGCTGCAATAAAGGCCTGATCGATTTCCATGTTAAAAGGCATCAATTTACCAAAGATGGAGAATACACCCAACACGATCAAAATATCATGGAATACAGCCGCAACTGCACCCAAAGAGAACTGCCATCTACGGAACCTAAATAAGATATAAAGGAAAACTACCGCCAAAGAACCAATAATGGCCAAGAAGGCATTCTTTTTAATATCATCCGCAATGGTTGGACCCACTTTTACAGATTGAAGGATACCTATAGATTTTTCGCCACTACCTATGGTAAAGTCTTCAAAACTGGTACCGTCCGGCAAATATTTTTGAAGGGAAGCGTACAGTTTATTCTGAATTTCATTGTCCACCTCAATTCCCTCAACATCGACTTTATAAGGAGTGGTTATTTTTATCTGATTTGCCTCCCCATAAGTCTTAACATTGGTACCACTTCCAAAAACAGTGTTCAATTCCGAAGCGATTTCAGATGGATTTACCATCTTCTCAAATCTTACCGTGTAAGAACGACCTCCAACAAAATCCACCCCTTGTTGTAAACCTTGGGTTAATAATGAAAATAGTCCTATTGCCACTAAAATGGAAGAGGCTATATAAGCTATCTTCCTTTTGGCCAAGAAATTGATGTTGATATTCTTGAACAGGTTCTTTGTCATGGCCGTAGAGAAATCCAATTTTCTTCCTTTTCCACTCACATACCAGTCGACTAAAAGTCTAGTGATGAATATGGCCGTGAACAAGGAGGTAACAATACCGATCAATAGAGTGGTGGCAAATCCTTTAATAGGACCCGAACCAAATACAAATAGTATTAAAGCCGTTAAACCAGTTGTAATGTTGGCATCCAAGATAGAAGAAAGAGCATTTCCAAAACCATCCGCAATTGCTTGGCTCTGTCCTTTTCCTTTTGCCAATTCTTCCTTAATACGTTCAAAAATAAGTACGTTGGCATCCACGGACATACCAATGGTCAATACAATACCTGCTATTCCCGGAAGGGTAAGTACCGCATTTAAACTTACCAATACCCCAAAGATCAACAAGATGTTCAACAGAAGGGCGATATCGGCAAAAATTCCCGCTTTTCCATAGTAAAATACCATCCACACCAATACAATGGCCATGGCGATCATAAAGGAGAAGAAACCACTATTGATAGCTTCCTGTCCCAATGATGGTCCTACAATTTCTGATTGAATTATTTCTGCAGAAGCAGGCAGTTTACCGGCCCTTAGTACGTTGGCAATATCCTTGGTCTCGTTAATGGTAAAAGTCCCCGTAATCTCTGAACGACCACCGGATATAGGCCCGGAAGAAACACCGGGAGCAGTATACACCTTATTATCCAAAACGATAGCAATACCGGTCTGATTGTTAAAGGCATCCCCTGTTAATTTTTCCCATTCCTTGGCACCTTTGGTATTCATGGTCATGGTAACCGCAGGCTTGTTATATTGATCAAAAGTATCCGAAGCATCGGAAACAACATCCCCACTAATTCTAGGTGTATTGTCCCTATTGGATTTTAAGGCATATAATTCAACAACTTCCGAACCTTCGGTTGGACGTTCCCAAACAAACTTAACAAATTGAATATCCGCCGGAATCAATCTGCGAATTTCCTTCATTCTAAGGTATTCCCCAATTTTTGCCGTATCCTGAATAGCTGCACTAACCAAGGCATTTCCGTTAGGATTTGCTGGGATAAGCAGGCTAAAAAGTGGATTCACATCTTGGGAAAAATCCAATGAATCTTGTGCTACATCAGACAACAAAGAATCCAGTTCAGATTCCGGTTTAACAACTTCCTCCGGCTTTTCAACCTCAACCAAAGTCTTCAACCTCTCGTTGGCGGCCTGCAAAAAGGTACTTAAACTAGGGTTACTTTGCTTATAAGTTTCCCAAAATTCCAATTGGGCCGTACTGGACAAAAGATCCTGTGCACGTCCTATATCCCTTGCACCAGGCAATTCGACCAATATTCGACCAGAATTACCTTCCCGTTGAATATTGGGCTGGGTAACACCAAAGCCATCTATACGCTCACGAAGTACTTCAAAAGCAGAAACGATGGACTCATCAATCTTAGTCCTAATAATTGGTTTTACCTGATCATCTGTCATTTGAAAATTGATGACATCACTCAAACCTTTGTTTGCAAAAATATCCGGTGAGGCCAATTTGGTATCGCCCTTAATATTGTCAAAAGATTCAAAGAACAGATCTATATAAGTAGCATCACTACTCTTAGAAGCGGCATCGGCATCGGCCAAGGCTTTGTTGAAAACCGGATTCTTGGTATTATTGGCAAGGCCCTTTAGAATATCCTTAACAGAAATCTGAAGGGTAACATTGATTCCCCCTTTTAAATCCAGACCCTTATTAAGCTCCTTTTTCTTGGCTTCGTCATAATTGGTAAATCCTAAAATGGAATTCCCTCCTATAGAGTCTAAATATCTTGCTTCCAGCGCTTCCCTTTTTGCAAGGTAATCCTCTTCAGATTCTGAAATTTTATTGGTAGCAAAGACAGTTGCATCCTTTTCTACTTTATTGGTAATAAATGTATAGGATAGCTGATAAATACTGACTAGCCCAAACAAAAAAGCGAAAAGCTTTATAAGTCCTTTATTTTGCATTGGTTATATATTAATTTAAAAATGGTATTCTTAAATAGCGTGCAAATATATTATTTCCCATAGGAACTAACAATATATTTATCAGTTTTATAAAATAAGGGCATCCGCCCCGTTCCGATGGTAGTCGGAAACAAATGGGACGGATGCCCTAAATATTGGCAACCCCAATAAACTAAAGGGTCAATAAGCTATTTGTCTTTCTTACGCCTTCAGCACTTTCCTTCATTTTTGCTTCTTCTGCCTCGGCCAAATCTATTTTTACAATTTTTTCGATCCCATTTTTACCTAAAAGTACCGGCACGCCAATACAAATATCATTAAGACCGTACTCGCCTTCCAGAAATGCAGAACATGGGAACATCTTCTTCTGATCGCAGGCAATTGCCTGTACCATGGAAGAAACGGCGGCACCTGGTGCATACCAAGCACTGGTACCCAATAATTTTGTAAGCGTAGCACCACCCACTTTGGTATCCTCAGAAACTTGCGCAAGACGCTCTTCGGACAAAAATTCGGATACCTTAATACTATTCCTGGTTGCATGTGCGGTTAGAGGTACCATACCTGTATCGCTATGACCTCCAATGACCATACCATCAACATCGGAAATTGGAGCCTCCAATGCCTCGGCCAATCTGTATTTAAACCTTGCGCTGTCCAAAGCCCCACCCATTCCTATAATTCTGTTCTTGGGCAAACCAGTAGTTTTATGAACCAAATAAGTCATGGTATCCATTGGATTACTAACCACGATCAAAATTACGTTGGGGGAATGCTCCAATAAATTGGAAGAAACCGTTTTTACAATTCCTGCATTTATCCCTATCAGCTCCTCACGGGTCATTCCCGGCTTACGTGGAATACCAGAAGTGATAATAGCCACATCACTTCCTGCAGTTTTGCTATAATCATTTGTAATTCCTGTTATTTTGGTATCAAAACCATTCAATGAAGCTGTTTGCATTAAATCCATGGCCTTGCCTTCAGCAAATCCTTCCTTTATATCCAACACAACTACTTCAGATGCAAAATTCTTTATAGCAATGTACTCTGCACAACTTGCGCCAACAGCACCTGCTCCAACAACGGTAACTTTCATTATAAGGTTATTTTAAGTTAAAAATTATCTTTCAAAAGTACTGATTTTTAACAGAACAATACCACCCTATCCATAGAAACCAACTAAATTTTATTGCGAAGAAGAATTAGTCTTTTTCTATGGCCTTTCAAAAAAGTAAGTGCGATTATAGCCCACTCCTATTTTATACTGAACGTAATAAAAAGACCTTTTATCGAAAAAAGTTAAAATACTGTTCCATACGTCGAATTAATATAATAGAAAGTTGAAACTGCACGTTCAATAGTAAGTACCCAAATCAAAGAAAATTCCTACAAAATGAAGAAATTATTTTCATTCTTGGCAATAATTGGCATCCTACTGGCCAGTAATTGCACCAAAATTACAGAGAACAACGATCCGGTAATTGGGATATGGTCCCACATCTCGACAGATGTAGGCACCACACAAAAACAGGATGTTACAGTTAGACAGGAGTGGATATTTAATGATGCGTATCTAGGTAGATACCACACCTATCACAACAAGAATTTAACGGTTATCTCGGACTTTAGTTGGGTCCATAAGGATAGCCTATATGTTATTTCTTATCCCGGTCTTGACAAAGAGGAGGATATAGTACTCATGACAGAAACCGAGCATGGGATTATCCTTGCCGATAAGGAAGGCAACGTATTGGCTATTAGGGAATAAAGGGTAAATTTTGGATTTATCTAAATCCAAAATTTACTCCTACAGTTAGGTTATTAAATTCTGCCAGAGAATAATCGGCATGCAACCTAAAGAAGCCAAGTTTTAATTTGGCACCCAAAGTTCCCGAGACCCCGCTGGCCTTTCTGGTCAAGGAAAAAGGATCTACATAGGTTTCTTGAAATGGCCCAGACTGTACCTGATAGGTCCCTAAAACGTCTGTTGTGGATTTTCCGGAAACATATCCTATAGCCCCATAAAAATTAATTACGGGAAGTTTAGTGGAGGCAACGGCCTGAACCGTTAAAACATTCATGTCCACCTCTATCTGCTGATCGCTACCATCTACAATATTACTGTCCGTAAAATCATAAGAAGCATTCAAATGCGTATATCCTGCCACAGCGGAAAGTGCAACGGGCAATATTTTATCTGCAGGCAACAATTTGGAAAAGTCATATTGTAGACCAACCCCGTATAATCCGACGGCCACGTCCTCTGTATCAATTTTAGGCAAAAACCTGGCCTTCACTTCCAAGCCCTTGACCAAGCCTACACTTACCTGTAAAAACGCGGAAGGAATAAAGTTGATGTTTTCCGAAGCAAGTCCGGTAGGCAATTCAAATTCCTCCCGGGTTGTAATAGGCCCTACTTCACCTTCTACAAATACCCGAATGCCCTCAAGATCTCCCAAAGCAGTGGAAACCGGTTTGGAAGTGCTTCCATCCACGAACTGCAGATTTTCATAATCAGCTGTATTTAGAACGAAAGTCTTTTTGTCTTCCTTATTTCTAAAAGAAGTCATATTGCCAATTATGGAAATCTCAAAACCCCCCAAGGGTTTGGAATCGGCAGAGTTGTACCATCCATTGGACAAACTATAAATAGCGCCCTCGGACACCGGCCCGAAATAACTATCAGAAAATTTCTCAGCATCATTAATTCCTGCAGCAAATAGCTCATTAACGTTAGATTGCGAATAACCCGCTACACTAAAAAACAAAATTCCTATTAAAAATAAATATTTCATAACACTTAGATTTTTGCTAAAACTAAAAAACTCGCACCAATGGTGCGAGTTTTTGTTGTGTAAACCCTATTTTTTATGCATCAATGTTGGCATAGACCGCATTTTTCTCAATAAACTCCCTACGAGGCGGAACTTCATCTCCCATCAACATAGAGAAAACTCTATCTGTCTCTGTGGCGTTATCTATGGTTATCTGCCTTAAGGTCCTAAATTCAGGATTCATTGTAGTATCCCATAATTGTTCCGCATTCATCTCCCCAAGACCTTTATATCTCTGAATACCCACGCTACCGTTAAAACTCTCGGCAATTTCATCCCTTTCCTTATCGGACCAAGCATATCTTTTCTTAGACCCTTTCTTTACCAAATACAGAGGTGGGGTTGCTATATAAACGTGACCTCCCTCGATCAATTCGCGCATATACCTAAAGAAAAAGGTCAATATCAAGGTCTCGATATGGCTACCATCCACATCCGCATCACACATAATCACCACTTTGTGATAGCGCAACTTATCCAAGTTCAAAGCCTTGCTGTCTTCCTCGGTACCAATGGTAACACCCAAGGCAGTATATATGTTTTTGATCTCCTCATTTTCAAAGACCTTATGGGTCATAGCTTTTTCCACGTTCAGGATCTTACCCCTTAAAGGAAGAATAGCCTGAAAAGCCCTGTCGCGCCCTTGCTTGGCAGTACCTCCCGCAGAATCTCCCTCAACTAGAAAGACTTCACACAATGCCGGATCCTGCTCCGAACAATCGGATAATTTTCCTGGCAGGCCACCAATGCTCATCACCGTTTTACGCTGAACCATTTCTCGGGCCTTGGTAGCCGCATGACGTGCCTGGGCCGCCAAAATTACTTTTTGAACAATGGTTTTGGCATCATCGGGATTTTCCTCCAAATAATTGGTCAACATTTCAGAAACTGCCTGGCTTACTGCCGCAGATACTTCCCTGTTTCCCAATTTGGTTTTGGTCTGCCCTTCAAATTGCGGTTCTGCAACCTTTACAGAGATAATTGCAGTTAAACCTTCCCTAAAGTCATCTCCCTGAACCTCGAATTTTAATTTTTCCAACATCCCCGATGCATCGGCATACTTCTTCAAAGTAGATGTCAGACCCCTTCTAAATCCGGCCAAATGTGTACCGCCTTCATGGGTATTGATATTATTGACATAGGAATGCAGATTCTCTGTATAAGAAGTATTATAGACCATGGCCACTTCTACAGGAATATCGTTCTTCTCCCCTTCCATGGAAATTACGCTACGAATAAGAGGTTCGCGATTTCCATCCAAGAACTTGATAAATTCCTTTAGTCCTTCTTCGGAAAAAAAGCGCTCGGTTACATAACCACTTTCGCTGTCCTTATCCTTTTGTCGCTTGTCCATCAAGGTGATGGATACACCCTTGTTCAAGAATGAAAGCTCACGCATTCTATTTGCCAAGGTCTCATAACTGTATTCCACAGTCTGGGTAAATATCGTATCATCCGGTGTAAAAGTTACAATGGTCCCCCTTTTATCGGTTTCCCCAATACTTTTCACAGGATATAGTGCTTTACCCTTACTGTACTCCTGTTCCCAGATTTTTCCATCCCTATGCACCGTAGCTCTCAAGTGCTTGGAGAGTGCATTGACACAGGATACCCCAACACCGTGCAAACCACCTGATACCTTGTAGGAATCCTTGTCAAATTTACCTCCGGCACCTATTTTGGTCATAACTACCTCTAAAGCCGAAACGCCTTCTTTCTTGTGAAGGTCTACAGGGATACCCCTACCGTTATCCTGGGTAGTAATGGAATTGTCTTCATTTATCGTTACACTAATCTCATCACAATGGCCGCCCATTGCCTCATCAATGGAGTTATCCACTACCTCATAAACCAAATGATGCAAACCACGTACCCCTACATCACCAATATACATGGAAGGCCTCATACGCACATGCTCCATACCCTCAAGGGCCTGGATACTATCCGCGGAATAATTGTTCTTTTTTTGCTCGTCTTTATTTGCTTCTTCGCTCATAAATAAATACTTATTTCATTATAATTTTAGCAATCCTACAAATATACGCAATACCCTATGAAATATAGGGCTGATGCCCAATATAAGTCACTAAGTTATCAACAAAAATTGTGGAAAAATACCAATCGATATAAAAGTTGGCAAAGAGCGCTCTTTACTCCACTACATACCCAATTCCGAGCATGCGGAGCGACCAAATAAACAAGAAGTTGTAACGGAACAACCAAGCTAATACAGATGGACTAAATCGTAAAATATACCCCTACATTGAATTGCCTTTTGTAACAATATCTTTCCTTATTTTCCGCACTCCAGACCAAAACAATCATGAACTTGGTTATTTCATGGATACCGAATAAACCCT
>TARA_R110000796_G_scaffold85319_1_pt1 | contig 24180 bp, 15 predicted proteins | sample TARA_R110000796 | Tara Oceans TARA_R110000796 (sample SAMEA4397815) | marine metagenome | biome: Polar Biome; feature: [SRF] surface water layer (ENVO:00010504); material: water (ENVO:00002006), including particulate matter (ENVO:01000060) such as... | depth 5 m
CCCGCCAATGGCCTGTTTGTTCCCAATATCGGTCTGGCCCAGGCCCCCGGTGGTAAGTCCGCCAATGCGATTGGTTGGCTCTATGAGCACCACCGACTTGCCCATTCTACTACTCTGTAGGGCAGCCGCGACCCCGGCCGATGTCCCGCCGTAGATTACTACATCATATTTCTTGGTCTGACCATTCATCAATTGAACCGTCAAGAGCAACATTAACAAGCTTATTATATTTTTCATTTTCTAGTTAATTAAATGATTCGTTTTTAATTTCTTTTGGATAATATTCCTTTGGATAATTTGGGCTAAAAACTATATTTTCATCCCTAATAACCAGTTTTCCATCCTTAACCCAGTCCTCGCCACGATCCGATAAATGATCCACCATTCTTTGTCTCCATTTAGCAAGAATATTTTTATACCTCGAAATGCCAGCCAAATTTTTCTTCTCCCCAGAGTCCTTTTCCAAGTCAAATAACTGTTCTTCCCCTGTAACAGAATAATAGATATACTTATACCTGTTATCCGTTAACGCGGTCCAACTATTTTCCTTCCAATAACATTGACCATGCTCCATGTCCAATACCTTACGCCATCTCTTTTTCTTGCCATTTATTAATGGCATCATACTCATACCGTCCATTTCAGACGGTATGTCAACACCAGCTACTTCCAGGAAAGTAGGTAGTATGTCCCTTAGCTCCACCAATTCTTTAATAACCTGACCACGATTTGCCTTTATCCCCAAACTCTCTGGCCATCTAATAATCATCGGTACACCAGCTGCTCCCTCATAAGGATAAGATTTACGCCATAAATGATGATCCCCCATCATATCACCGTGATCGGACGATATGACTATCAAAGTATTTTCCAATACACCATTTCTTTCTAAGGAGGTGAGGACATGCCCTATCTGTTCATCCAAAAAACTAATAGCGGCCAAATAACCTTCTCTTGAATCACGAACAATACTATCGCCAAAATTACCTCTAGGAGCATTTAACTGTTCGCTTGGTGAGGGAATATCATTAAATCCTCCATATTTCTCTTCCGACCAATTCCCTACAATAGCTTTTGGAATTTCCCTGTCTTTATAGAAATCCAACCATCTCTTGGGTGGGTCAAATGGCGGATGAGGTCTATGAAATGCGATTTTAAGAAAAAATGGTTCCTTGCTGGACTGGCTATCAATGAATTCAATAGCTTGATTGGCGGTCCAAGCCGTTGGATGTAATTCATCACTATACGGATAGATACCCGTACGATGATCGGTGGGCCCTAAACCTGTGCCATCTATTTCTAAATTTGGAGCATTTTCCTTAAACCATATGTTATAGGCGTTCTGCGGATGACCCCAACCTTCGCATAATTTGATTTCATGAAAACCATGCATGAATTTACTATTATCCAATTCGTCAGGTTTCACAATGAGGGCACCACTTCCTATAGGTTTAAAATGTAATTTCCCAGTAGCAAAAGTGTAATAACCTGCATCCCTTAACATTTGGGGCATTTCATACTTGTATTTGGTTGCAATTGGAGCATACGATAATAAACCATTCTTCCAAGGGCCCATTCCAGTTATCAAAGCAGCCCTCGCTGGCAAACAAGTTGGCGAAGCACTATAGGCTCTGGAAAACAAAGCTCCTTCATTTGCAATTCGGTCTATATTCGGCGTATAGGCTATATTACTGCCCTCTACTCCAATATAATCCGACCTTAATTGGTCAGGAAAAATAAAGACTATATTGGGTTGATTTCTTTTCAGATTTTGGGAATATCCGTTAATGGAAAATATTGATGCCCCAAAAACAAAAAGCACAATGTACCGCAAGTGCAGCTCCCCAAATATAAATGAGTTTTTGGTCATTATCTTAATTGGTAATTAGTAGTTTGGCAATTTATAATCTCATAAGGATATTACAGGCTTGGATAAAAGCCTGTAATAGTCCTTTGATATAAGCTGCAATTAATAACCAGGATTCTGATCTTGCTGACTAATTGCTGGATTGTTGTTGATTTCGTCTTCAGGAATAGGGTATAGAAGACGCTCATCAATAATAGTTTTTCCTGCCGCTGCAAAGGCTTCTTTAACTTTACCTGTACGTTTCAAATCGAACCACCTTCTTCTTTCAGTAATAAATTCATAAGCGCGCTCCTGAATTATGGCATCCCTGAAATCATTTCCACTCATTCCAGAAGGATAATCTACAGGGGAAACAGCGGTAGGATCATACCCGTAAGCCCTTCTCTTTATCATATTAAGTCGTTCCAAAGCCAAAGCTGAAGGACTACCATCTGCCATGCTGGAAGCTTCAGCATAAAACAAATAAGCCTCAGTAAATCTATAAATAGGCACACTGTACAAACTTATCCCAGATGTATTGGTTATGAACTTTTTAAACAATACAGGAGTTGTTGATGGAAGTGGAACCCAATCACCATCTGCATTTTGATATTGTGTGTACAGATTAAAATTTTTCCTAAGGTCATTATTGTCCCAGCTATCGCCTATAAATGAATTCGTATCCGGCAACCACGCAAAAACCCCTCCTGAAGAGTAGTTATAAGGAACATTGCCAGCTCTATGTAAATAGTTTGGAATAGTGGAGCCTTTTGTTTCGGAATGATGCATTGACATTATATCTTCTGTACTAGTGTCAACCGCAAAGATTTTGTAAAAATCGTCGGACTCGGTCACATTTATTAGGGAAAACGGTCCGTTAGTAATTACATCATTTGCTTTTTCTGCAGCTCCCGGCCAATTTTCTATGGTAAGATAAACATGGGCCAGTAACATTTTGGCCGCCCATTTCGAGGCACGACCTGTTTCACCACCAACTTCACCCAAATCATTTTCTGCAATTAAACAGTCCTGGACTATGAGATCATAAACTTCACTTTCTGCTGCCCGTGGCGCCTCAACAGCACTTAAGTCAATACTTTCAGCAGTTTTAAGTGGAACTGCCCCCCAACCTCTTACCAATTCGAAATAACATAATGCCCTAAGAAAATGAGCCTCTGCCAATATCTGTTTTTGGGTATTGGCATCAATGTTTTCTATGTTTGGTACATTATCCAAAACAGCATTGGCTCGATTGATAGTGGTATAAAATGAGGACCAATTGGTAGCGCACCTCCCTATATTCTGCTGGTTCAAAATTTGATTCCATATGGTAATAGGAGCCTGAGAGCCTCTACCAAATAAATAATCACCATGTAGTTCGGTCATTAGATAATTGGTTATCCCGAAAAAATCGTTTTGCATACCTGCATAGGCCCCGGCGATAGCCGCCTCGGCATCTTCCTCATTTTTATAAAAGTTTGCCTTGGAAACAAAATCTTTAGGTACTTCTTCTAGTGCCTTTTCACAGCCAGAAAACAGTATCGTTGTAATTATTAATAGAAATATATTTTTCATGATTTTTTACATTAATAGTTAAAATCTAAATTTTAAACCAATGGCATAAATTTTTGCATTTGGATAGCTACTTTGATCATGTCCGAACCTTAATCGATCTGCCACATTGCTTGAGTCGGTACCACGAGTATTTGCTTCGGGATCAAGTCCAGTATAACTGGTAAACGTGAACAAGTTTGTTCCCGATAGATATATTTGGGCCATATCAAAACCAGTCAATCCAATTTGCTGTACCGGTAAATTATATGCCAACCTTAATGAGCGAATCCTTAAATAACTGGCATCTTCAATGAAACGATCGGACACAGTTATCTGCGTAGCACTACTTATTTTAGGATATTTTGCATTCGGATCGGGATTTTCCTCCGTCCAGTAATTGCCTAATATATCTCTGAATTGATTATTTCCTCTCTGAAACGAATTTAGATGAGTACCATTGGTGGCATTAAACAATTCATTTCCTTGTACCCCTTCCAAAGAAATATTGAGTTCTATACCTTTATAACTAAAGTTTGAAGTTAGACCATATATAAAATCAGGGTGGTAACTGCCCAGAATAACCCGGTCCAAAGCATTGACCACACCATCCGGTACTCCGTCCGGACCACTAAGATCCTGATACTTTATAAAACCATTCTCGTCCAAACCATCCTCTAGCAGACCATAAAATGCTCCCAAAGGTTCACCTACCCTAGCTATGTTGGCACTTGGCCAAACTGCACCCTGTTCAGCTCCAAAAATATCGCTGTCCCCTGCAAGTTCCATTACCTCATTTTTGTTTGCTGAGAATTGAGTTGATATATCCCATTTAAAATCTCCCCTAAGTATATCGGCGTCTACACTCAATTCAATACCAGAATTCTGTATCTCCCCTAAATTTCTAAGTATAGATCCAAAACCTACTGAGGGCGGAAGTGGCACAGATGCCAACAAATCCTTAGTATTCTTTTTGTAATAATCGAAAACAAAACGTAGCCTATCGTTCAAGATATTTAAATCAAAACCCACATCCAACTGACCCGTGGTTTCCCACTTCAGATCACTATTTGAAATTCCACTGGGCACGAAACCAATGACATCTGTCTGATTTCCATATATATATTTAACAGAACCGAGCCTATCCAAGGATTGATATGGATTTAGTGCCGTATTTCCTGTAATACCATAACTGGCACGTAATTTTAAATTATTGACAACTTCACTTTCTTTAAGAAAAGGTTCATCGGATATCCTCCAAGCTATGGCCCCAGAAGGAAAATATCCCCATTTATGGTTATCGCCAAATCTTGAAGAACCATCTGCCCTTATACTAGCAGTGAACAAATATTTTCCATCAAAGGAATAATTTACTCTAGAAAGGAAAGAGGCCAAGGTCCAGTCCGTATATCCCGAGAAAGGATTTCCTACTGATTCCGCAGCTGCCAATTCATAATTCTCCGTAACATTATTGGCAAAACCACTAACACTTATGCCAGAATTTCTACTTATATTGGTTTGGTATGTAGCTCCACCTATAACATTTACACTATGTTTTTCATTAAAAACCTTGGAATAGGTAAGAACGTTCTCCGTTAGGAATGAATTTGAATAGGAATTGCTTTCAGAGGCCGAGCCTCTATCATTACCGTAGATAATAGGTATGAACGTTTCATTTCTTCCATCTTGATATTGTAGGCCAACCAAGGTCTTAAACGATAATTCAGGAGTAAAAGCAATATCTAAATTTGTATTCGCTAAAACACTATTGGCAAAATTCTGATTCTTTCTAAGCGTCCATATGATTGGATTACGCATATCTGCGGATCCGAAATTATAGGCCTGTTCAATTTGTGTAGGCAAGCCGTTCTCATCATAAATCGGTAAAGTTGGCGGGGCCGAGGCTGCAGCCGAAAGTAAAGAATTCCCACGGTTACCATTGTCCACCGAAACTAAATTCTGCTCATTCCTTGACAACTGAAGGTTAACACCCAATTTTAACCAGCTTTTTAACTGCTGGTCCAAGTTCAATCTTACTGATCCCCTAACGACACCAGAATTTTCTATAATCCCTTCTTGATCATAATAGTTACCTGAAATAGAATACCTTCCTTTTTCAGAACTGCCAGAAAATGTAATGGTATTGTTTGTAACTGGAGCTACTCTAAAAACAGCATCCCACCAGTCTGTACCTGGATTTACAACCGTGTTCGGGTCAAAAAAGGGATCCAAACCTTCATTTTTCAACCATTCGTTGGCAATTATGGCATATTCCTGTGCATCCAGTAAGTCATAACGGTTGATTGCCTCCTGATTACCAAAAAAACTATTTATTTCGATTTTACTATCCTGTCCTTTCGCTCCTCGTTTAGAAGTAATAATTACTACCCCATTGGCTCCTCTTGAACCATAAATAGCAGTGGCCGAAGCATCCTTTAAAATATCTACAGATTCAATATCAGATGGGTTCAAAAAATCGATTCCTCCCGTAACAGGGAAACCATCAACAACATATAAGGGTTGGTTATCCCCAATCATAGAATTGCCACCTCTTATCCTAACCTCGATCCTTGATCCCGGAGTACCGGAGTTTTGGGATACCCGAACACCTGCAGCGCCAACTTTTAAAGCTTGCTCCATATTATATACGGGGACAGCCTCAAGGGTTTCAGTTTTCACTTGGGATACAGAGCCTGTTAAATCGGCCTTTTTCATTGTACCGTAGCCAACAACCACAACTTCTTCCAAACCTGCAGCACTCTCTTCCAAAACTATATCGAGTACGGACTGCCCATTAAGGGATATTTCCTTGGTAGCATAACCAATATAAGATACTATTAGTACAGCGTTCCCATTTGCTACCTCCATAGTATAATTCCCGTCAAAATCGGATTGGGTTCCATTAGAAGTGCCTTTTTCAACAATACTTGCACCTGGTAAAGGCTGTCCTTCACTATCACTTATACTTCCACTTAGCTGAAATTGTATACTTTTCACATTAACATTGGAAGATGGAGCACTAAGAACCCCAATTGTGGTCTCCTTCCTTTTTAAAAGAATTTTGCGATCCTCTATGGCATATACAATATCTTTATTTGTAAAGAGTATCTCCAAAACTCTTTTAATTGTAGCTTTCCTAACATTAATAGAAACTCTACGATTTAAATCAACCGTCTTAGTATTAAAAATAAACTTGAATTCAGTATTGGCCTCGATTTCATCAATGACCTCCTCCATAGTGGCGTTTCCCAAATCCAAGGATATTTTGGTTTTCTGGGAATAGGACGAATTGGCCTGCATTATAAAGGATACGGTTATTAAAAAAAGAAGTGACAACTTCATTTTTAAATCAAATTTTAAGCGCCATGGGATAATTACCCCAGACTTTGGTGGTTTTTTCATAATTTTGAATGTTTACTGGTGGTTATACTTTCTAAAAGATGTAATCACTTTACGAAATCGGGAAATGTTACAGCATTTTCCGATTTTTTTTGATTTTATATGAAATCATAATATGTCAAGTGATTGAATTTACTTACTCAATTTATTCTCATAGGCATATTCTGTTTTTGGTTTAGTGGATTATGATTTTATTCTCTATTATTTTATATTCAATTTGATAAACTTTGTTAAAATAATTAAACACCTGTTCAATGGTCTCATGCTGAGTTTCTATGGTAGCATTGAAAGTCTCGTGAGCCAATTTTTCATTGTTATTTATAATAACAACATTATAATGCCTCTGCAATTTTTGTATAATATTTTCAAAAGAAATATTTCTAAAAACTAAATTTCCGTTCATCCAAGAAGTATATATTGAGGTGTTCACCTCCTCTTGGTAAATATTATTGTCGGACCTGTTGTAGACACCCATATAGCCAGGCTTAAGATAAACTTCATCCTTGTCGCCGTTTTCCAAATTGGATTCTTTAAGGCCAACAGATCCCTCCACCAAAACCACTTCAGTATCCCTGTCTTCCGGATAATTGGAGACATTAAATTTTGTCCCGTGGACATGTATAGCCAATTCCTGAGCATTAACCACAAAAGCATTTTCTTTGTCATGGACAACATCAAAAAAAGCTTCGCCTGTTAAAAATACTTCACGTTTTTGCCCTTTTATAAAATTGATCGGGTATTTAATTGAACTTCCTGAGTTTAAGTGCACATTACTACCATCTGAAAGCACAATATTAAATTGTTTGCCATTTGGTACTGTTAATGTGTTGTACACCAATTTCAATTCTTCACTCTGGTCGTACACTAGTTTATTGCCTTGCCGAACACCAACCACCTTTCCATTGGAATTCTGAACTTGAGTGGTTCCTGCTTCCGTGATGACTTCAATATCCCCATTTTCCAATTCAAGTGTGATAACATCAGTTCTTGGTATAATAATATCCGCTTCGGTATTTTCAAAAATACCTTGCTGCCAAATGATTCCAACACCAATAAAAAAAATAGCTATAGCGGCATATTTCATTACAGATAAAAATCTTCGGTTATAATTCGCCTTCTTATCCCTATTTATTTCTTTTTGGAGCTCTTCCTTAATTTTATTTATATCTGAATCATTCATTGCCAAAGTAATTGCAAAATGAGTTTTAACGAAGTCCTTAAATGCTACATGATTTCTATCATCTTTAATCCACTTATTAAGAACATCTAAATCCGCAGCAGTTGCAGCTTGGGATATATATTTAACAATAAGATTTTCTATTTCTTTGGAAATCATTTTAAAACCCTTCTTTTGTATAATACAAGACAGAATTACTATACCCTAACTTTTTTATTAAATATTTTTTTATATTCACATAATTATTGCCTCAAAATTGATATATAAACACCTTTTTATGAATTTTAACGATAATGAAGCTCTGGTTGAAAACCTCATAAACGGAAATGAGAAAGCGTATATGTTTCTTTTGGACACTTATCATAGAAGATTAAATGCCTATGCACTAACCTTAGTAAATGATCCGGCCCAAGCCCAGGACATAGTGCAAAATGTATTCTTAAAAACCTGGAAATCGCGAAAAAAATTAAAAAAACAATTCTCCATACAAAGCTTTTTATACAAATCTGTTTACAATGAATTCATAAACAGTTATCAAAAAAATAAGGCGATGATGTTATTACAACAAAAATATTTAGAGACAATGGGAGAAGTTGTAGAGGAAACTGATGAGAATATTATTGAACGCATGATTACGGTAGTGAATACTGAAATAAAAAATCTCCCCCCCAAATGCCAAAACATATTTATACTAAGTAAAAAAGAAGGCCTCACCAATATTGAAATATCGGAACACCTTAACGTCTCAATAAAAACAGTTGAAGCTCAAATTACTAAAGCCTTTGGAATCCTTAGGGAAAAATTAGGCAAAAAATATGAGATTATTATGTTCCTTATCTTTGGTAGCGAAATTAAAGGATTGGCTAAATGATTTTCTACGCCAATTATCTTTTTAAGGACTAATGCTAATTTCCGTGTACTTTCCGCGACTTTTGGTACCTCAATTTTCACATAACCCAATAAATACGGGTATTTAATACTTCTTCCAAAAAAGCAACCTACCCAAACAGGTCTATTGACAGAGAATGAGCTCCACGCTGAACAAAGATGCCAGAATATTTTAAGCATCCTTACCAATCATCCTTATAAACGGTTTTTCCCCGTGAAAAATAATGAGTACCATCAGAAGACCTATGACAATTAAAAATGCAACTTGAAGTTTAGAAAGCAATAGGTTCATACTTAATGCTTTATTGGACAAATAGGTCAACTGACGCCCTTCAGAAAGCTGCACTTTGGAAAGTTTATCAAGATTGTTGCTGATTTTTGTAAATAGCGCACTAAATTCTTTTGAAGGTCCCATTTCCGCAGATGCTTGTGTCTTAGACCATCCATTTTCCAAGGATTGTAATTCATTATAGTTTTCCTTAAGCAGTTCAAAATGGACCGCTTCATTGGGCGTTAATTTAGTTTTAGAAAAATTCTCCAGAAGTTCCGTAATACTTTTACCATTGGCATCATGGGCTGCATTCCCTTCCGCTGAGGTCATCTCCAACTCTTTCTGGTGAAAAAGGTTGTTAAGTCTATAGATATACTCAAGGGCGACCACCCTATCTTCAAAAACTGAATTCACGGTATGGTCCGCAGTAGAGAAGTTTCTACTGTTTAACACATTGGATGTAAGCACCAATAAAAATGCTATTGCCAAGATAAAACCAGTATTAAAACGCTGTTTTAAGGTCAGTTTTTTAGACATTCTTTTGTTTTATTAGGGTTTACATCGAATTATTAAATGCATATTAAGTTGTACACTTAGAATTAAAAAAATCCGTCCAGTCCTTAACTAACTTGAGCCACTAAAACAACTCGGAACTGGACGGATTAAACCAACCATTTTAAATACTAAATTCCCCTAAGCTCTCCCGATTCAAGTGCATCCCTTAAATCTGCATATACAACGGTATGGAGACCAAAAAATCGTCCACCATCAGTCCTTTTGATCTTAGCCTGTAAGGTACCGTCCTTTTTTTCCTTTATGGACGTAACTACCACTTTAATTCCTTCCATTTTTTTATAGTTGGCAATACCCCCGTTTTTAATAATAGTATTCGCTCTTGGAAAATCTATATGCTTAAAACTAGGAGCGTCCGGACGCCCAATCCTAAGTATATCTCCCTCCTTTACTTCTTTTAGAACTTCGGGACTGCCACTTTGCGCATTAATGCCTAAGGTTGCCACCATGAATAAGACTGCAAAAAATAATTTTTTCATAACTGTGTTTTTAAAGGTTTTTAATCAATTTTTTCGTTTTTTATAAAAGCTTCAGAATTTCAATAATATCCTTTTGTTTTATTAAAGAATATCATGAAACGTTCATAGCATATTTATGGGTCTGGAGCAAAGGTTATGCCATGGGCAATGGCGCACTTTCAACCCATATGCTAAACACTTGAAATACAAGGAGTAATAACATCCGTAAAGTGTAGAGTCTGAAATTTGAATTGGGGAATTTCTCCCCAAATGGGATATTTTTCCCCGGTTAGTATTTGAACCATTTGCAAGGATTCAATTGATCCAAGCCAAAAATTTGGGCTACCTAGTATTTGATTTAGTAGTATAAAGATTATCTAACTTTATTTGCTTGGATTATTTACCTTTTTAAATGGTTTCTTACCGGGTATTATATATCATTGAAGCATCTTATATTACTTCCATTTCTTTTCTCAATTACCACCGAATTCAATAAAGAAAAGTTTTTCTTATTTCCTTCCTGGCATAAAAAAAAGGAACAATGTCTCTCATTGTTCCTTTAGTAACTAAATTAACTCCAATCGTAATATCGGTACAACAAAAACTATTAGGTTGGAATTTTATTATTCCGACACCAACGATACCCCTTTAAAAACATCTCTTCGCCATTTTTTAAGTTTTCTAATTAATTGCTTAACTATTTTGGGGTGGTCTTCAGCTATATCATTTTTTTCAGAAATATCCTTGGACAGATCAAATAACTCTATAATTTCTTGGTCTTTTTCTTTAATGGCCACGAGTTTCCAATTATCAGAGCGAACGGCATTTTTATTACCAAAACCCCAAAACAAATCTCGTTTAGGAAGTGGTTCACCAGAAAGTAGATGGTTCATTATACTTATGCCATCTATGGTATTACTTTGCGGGACTTCACCTATAAAATCTAGAAAGGTTGGAAGAAAATCCATTGTCAATACCGATTCTACACTTACTTCTCCCGCCTTAAATTTTGTTGGATACCATGCGATTGCCGGAACACGATGTCCACCTTCATACAAACCAGCCTTAAAACCTCTTAATACGCCATTACTGCCATTATTTGATGCTCCATTATCAGAACAGAAAATTACGATTGTATTTTTATCCAACCCTGTTTCCTTAAGTTTTTGCATGATCTGTCCCACACCCTCATCCAAAACCTCAATCATTTCCTTGTAAATACCAGGTATACTATCTTCCGGTACAGGATCGGTGCCTCTTTCCCCAACCCTGCGAAGGGCGTTATCTGTTCTTCGCTGATATGGGTAATGAGGGGATTCATGTGGAAGATATAAGAAAAACGGTTTTTCAGTTTTTTTAGGGTTATTCCTTTCTATAAAATCCAAACCATATTCTGTTATCAAGTCGGTCGTATAGCCATTATCATCCTTAATTTCCGTGTTATTCCACCAATCAAAATATCCTTCCTGGTCTATATGTGCGTGGTAATCTACATTCCCACTCACAAAACCTCTAAAATCATCATACCCCTGTAGGGAGGGATTAAACTTGGGGTCATACCCTAAATGCCATTTTCCGAAAATCCCTGTGCTATAACCATGTTTTTTAAGTTCATCGGCAATGGTTATCTCCTCAATAGCCAAGCCTACTTCTCTGTGGCTTGCTGCCGTAATGACGCCCCCTACCCCAGTCCGCTGCTGATATTTCCCTGTTAATAGTGCTGCTCGTGTGGGACTACAAACTGCCCCATTTGAATGAAAGTCCGTAAACCGAATTCCTTCCATAGCTAACCTATCAATATTTGGGGTATTGATGTAAGTATTGCCATAACAGGAGATGTCACCATAACCCAAATCATCGGCCATGATAAGAATAAAATTGGGTTTAAGGACTTTCCTATCGTTATCTTTACTTTTATTTTCCTGCGAGAAAACCGAATTCAATGTTATTAAAGTGACAAGAAAGAAAAATACTGCATTAAGTGTTTTATTGATCATCATTCCAAAGACAATTTTGATTCCATGCATATTGGTGTAGTTTTTATTTGGCAGTTACAGGGGTCCGTTCTACAGAATATCCTTGTTCCCTATATTTTTGTAAAAGCTGGTCCATCGTAACTATTTTCCCTGGATGTTGAGCAAATAAATTGATGCGTTGCTCAGGGTCTTTCTCCATATCGAACAATAGGCCTTCTCCTTCAAAGTCAGTATAATTCTTTAGCTTTTTAAAGGAATCCGGCATTTTTGTATGTTCGCCAGAAGGAGCATTGATATAAAGCCACTTACCCTGCCTCAACCCCCATACCTTTTCAAAGGTGTTGTGAACTGTAGCTTCGCGTAAGGGTGAAGTATATTTTTCCCCCTTAAAAACCGGCAGTAAATTATAGCTATCCGGAGCTGCTCCTTCTGCCAAGGGAGTATTGGTGGCTGCCGCCAATGTGGCCATGATATCCACCTGGGATATTACCTCCCTGGAAACAGAACCGGCACTGATCTTTCCTGGCCATTTTACAATAAATGGTACGTGGTGGCCTCCTTCCCATACATCCCGTTTTAAACCCCGAAAATCACCCATACTAAAGTGGCCATATTTATCTGCCCGTTCAAACGCATATTTTTCCGGACCATTATCGGCACTGAATATAACAATGGTATTCTTATCTAAACCTTTTTCTTTCAAGGCTTTTAATACCTGTCCGGCAACCCAGTCCGTCTGTACCATAAAATCTCCATAACCCCCTGCTTCAGACGTTCCAATAAACTCATCGTTAGGAATTATAGGTGCATGCGGCGAGGGAAGTGCAAAATATAGAAAAAAGGGGTTGTCCCTCTCTTGTCTATTTACGTATTCCACTGCTTTTTGGGTAAGGGTAGGTAATACCATATAAGGGTCCCATCCTTCTACCATTGGTCCCGGACGAAATTCCCAATTCCCTTCCTTAGTCTCGAAACCTCTCTTAACAACGTCTTGATCTTTTGTTGGCAGTTCTATAAATTTATCGTTTTCAATCCATGCATAGGGTGGGAAATTTATGGTTCCATCACCAAAATAGTAATCAAAACCTCGATCTAAAGGTCCGCCTGAAATTGGAGCACTCCAATCTAAATCCTCAGGAAGGTAGTAGTTTACCACTCTTTCCCCCTGCACCGTTTTTCCTGATGGCTCATTTTTAAATTTCCAATCCCATCCCAAATGCCACTTACCGATACAAGCCGTAGTGTAGCCTGATTTTTGTAAAACCTGTGGAAGTGTAACATCGGATTCCTTGAAGAAGGGTTTGCCAAATGAATTTACTATTCCATGTTGGTTTCGCCAGTGGTATGTCCCTGTCAATAATGCGAAACGACTAGGGGAACAAATTCCCGAAGAACTGTGGGCATCCGTAAAACGCATTCCTTCCGAAGCTAGTTGATCAAGATTAGGAGTAGGTATTTTAGAATCCGGATTCTGATAATTAAGATCTCCATAGCCCATATCATCGGCATAAATAATAACAATATTGGGCAATTCCACTTTTTGCGCTGCCCCTTCTTTGTTGGGCTTTTCTTTATCCCCACATGAGGCAATAAGAAAAATAATAAAAAATGCTACCGAACGTTCAATTATTTTTTTCATTAGTTTTACTATACTATTAATTAATAGTTAATTGGACTTTTTTTTGAGGATACCGGTTATCTCTGACATTTAACATCATTTTTTCGCATCATCCAACAGAGCCAAAAGCTCCTCTATAACTTTAGGATGCTCCCCATAAACATTATTGGTTTCACTTGGATCCTCTCTCAAATTATACAAGGTTGCGTTTGGTTGTCCCACTTCAGGCAGAACTGCATCGGGTTTGGTAAATCCTCCTGACCCCAGAGAGGTTGTAAGTTTCCAATCGCCCTTTCGAATGGCAAAAAAACCATTCAGGGAATGGTGCACTGTATAATCCCGAATTTGCTCCTGTGCCTCTCCTGTAAAAGCCGGCAACATATCGTAACTATCTTCTCCTGCTCCCGCTGGCAAATCCTTACCCACTATACCTGATAAAGTGGCCAATAAGTCGGTGGTACACAATACTTGATCAGAAACACTTCCTGGTTTTATTTTTCCCGGCCACCGTGCAATAAAAGGGATACGATGTCCTCCTTCGTAAATATCTGCCTTCTGGCCTCTGTAAATATAATTGGCACGATGTTCAAATTCGGCCTTGTCTTCCTCCGTCCAATTAGAACCGTTGTCTGAGGTAACAATAATTAAGGTATTTTCGGCTTTTCCGGATTCCTCCAAAGCTTGTAAAATGGCCCCTACAGTATTGTCTACAAGAGTTACAAAATCGCCATAACGCCCTGCGTTCGATTTTCCATTAACCGCTTCTGTAGGTAGCCAAGGAGTATGCGGAGCTGTTAGCGGGAAATAAAGAAAGAAAGGTTCTGTTACCTTTTCTTGTTCAGCTATATAAGTTGTAGCCTTAAAAGTAAGGTGGTCCATAACCTTATTGAAGTCGAAGTTTGGAGCAACTTCTCCTGGTCTCCAAAACACTCCTCTTCCGTCCTTGGCCTGACTTTTACCCTTGGTGTAAGCGGTAGGTAGTTCGGTTGCCTTTTCATTCTCCAAATAAAGGTACGGTGTCATATCCAGGGAAGACGGAATAATATAAGAATAATTAAAACCCAGTGTATTTGGGCCGCTTACCTTTTTACTAAAATCTACATTGCTGTCGGCCCCTTCTTCAAAGACCTTGTCCCACTCATATTTTGCAATGGGCTTTTCAGAATCTTCTGCTTGCCAACCCAGCCCCAAATGCCATTTGCCAATACAGGCCGTATTGTAACCATTATCTTTTAGAAAGGAGGCCACTGTGGTACGATCGGATTCAATTAATGGCGGATCATAGCCCCACAAAACCCCTTCTTTTAATCTACTTCTCCATGCGTAGCGACCAGTAAGTATTCCATATCGTGTAGGAGTGCAAACTGCTGAATTGGAATGCGCATCAGTAAAATACATTCCCTGTTCAACAATCCTATCCATAAATGGCGTTTGAATTCCAGAATTTGGGTTAAGCGATGATAAATCGCCATACCCCATGTCATCGGCTAAAATATAGACGATATTTGGACGATTGTCCTGCATCTCCTCCTCTTCCAAAGATTTTTTGGAGGGGTTTGAACCACAAGAAACAACTGCCATTGATAGGCAGGCCACAAAAAATGACCATGGACCTGAAAAACTTTTTTTTCTTTTATTAATTGTCATAATTCAATTGGCTAAATTTTAATATACATACGCATTGTTCTAACATCCTAAATTCCTTCCTCTACTTCTTCCACGACCAAGACAATTTAGGACCTGCCCTGTCGATATAAAATATGCCTCTAAAGGTTCCTAAAAATATTTAGAAACCCTCGTCGGCATAAAAATTTAGTCATGTAAAGTCTTTAAAATATTAATTCAATACCCAGGATTCTGCTCTTGCAGATTGGCGTTATTGGAAAACTCCACCAACGGAATTGGATATAAAAAATATGACTTTCCTGTAATTGGATGTTGGATCAACCTGTTGCTTGGAAATGTAAGCTCTCCTTTTATATCCATTTGAAATTGGATCTTGTCCCTTAAAATACCCCATCTGTTCAAATCAAAATAGCGTTTGCTCTCAAAAGCCAGCTCTACCCTTCGTTCCTTTCTTATGGCTTCCCTAAACTCCTGTTGAGTGGTCAATGATAATGCATCATGTGCTCCAAGTCCAGCGTTTACCCTGATTTCATTTAGAAGGTCGAAGGCTTCCCCATTAGGCACATAACCAATTTCATTTAATGCCTCTGCCCTCATTAGTAACACATCCGCATATCGAATAATAGGAAAATTCCATGTACTCTGCGTTATCGGCTGATCAACCTCATTATAAAACTTATTAATATATAAAAGACTTCCTTTTGGTTGGTCGGGAAACAAGAAATTATCCAGGTCATAGCCTGCAAGGCTAACATCTTTTCGTTTATCACCTGGTTCGTATTCTTGAACAATACCATTACCAGAAGACAAACTACCGCCTTCCCCGTTCCAAGTATCATCGGTAGGCAAATTAGCTGCACCACCTTGTAAATCGGGTGGAGAATATGTACCGCGGGAATTAATCGTTGTAGCCCCGGTCTCTCCTCCATATTGCACTTCAAAAATGGAACCTGCACCGTTTTCTTGGGAGCCGTTAAAATTATCCGCATAGTTCTCCAAAAGACGTCCCTTTCCTATGATTTCAGCTGTATTTGAAACTACCCCTTCCCATTCTTCCAATTCCAGATTTACAGTGGCCATTAGGGCCAAGGCGGCATATTTTGTTGGCCTACCTACTTCCTTTCCGCTACCACCTGAATAAGCTGTAGGTAAAAGTGTTATAGCATCACCTAAATCCAATTTTATTTGGGTATAAATCTCTTGAATGGAAGATCTGGGCAATTCGGCGTCCGCAGGTGTTTTTATCTCATTTACCAATAAAGGTACTCCGCCATAGAACCTAACCAAATTAAAATAGTAATATGCACGCATAAACTTGCTTTGTCCCTCTATATAACGCCTCATTTCATCACTTGAAAACGATTCAACCAACGGCAATCGTTCCAAGACCGTATTGGCACGGGTAATTCCTCGATAATGATTCTCCCATGTGGTTTCAATAAGACCGAAAGCTTCATCTATGTTAAAAATATCGGATTCCGTTTCTTTACGCCATGTCCAAGTATCGTCGCTTGACCTTCCTGCCATCTGCACCATGGTACCACCATAAATGCTATGCAATGGTTGGAAGATGCCATTGACAACCGTAATAAGACCTTCTTCCGTAGATAGAAGTGCATCAAGGGCTACTTGTCCTTCAGGCTCAGGTTCCAAAATTTTACTACAGTTGTAGAATAATATTCCAATTAATACTAGACCTATATATTTTATATAATTATTCATGTTATCATTTTTACGTTAAAAACCAATTTTCACTCCTAAGTTATATTGCTTGGTATTAGGGTAAGGTGTATAGTCTATACCGGCAGACAATAGGCTTTCCCTACTTGATGCCTCAGGATCCAAACCTGTATACTTTGTAAAAGTCAGTAGATTGGTGGCAGATAGTGTGAATTGGGCACTACTAATAAAAGATGTCTCAAATATTTTACCGGGAAGGTCATACGTTAGGGCAACGTTCTTGACCCTTAAAAAGCTTGCATCTTCCAAAAATCGGGTAGAGGCCAAAGTGGCCAAGGTGGTGGTAGTACCTCCTTGGGAAGGCCTTGGGGAAGTTGCATTTGGATTATCAGGAGTCCAAAAATCGGCCGCTTCCGCAAAATTCTGTACAAAAGGAACCCCTCTAGAGAATAGGTTTCTAGCGGTGTTATAGAGTTTATTTCCCGTTGCAAAATTCATAAAAACAGATAATGAAAGATTCTTATAAGAAAAGGTATTGTCCATTCCTCCAATAAATTTTGGATGCGGGTTGCCTACAAAAGCCCTATCCCCGGCATCTAAGAGTCCATTGTTGTTAAGATCCCTGTATTTTGGATCTCCTGGTACCGCATTAAACCATGTTGCAGCCTCTGCTTCTTCGCCCAACTGCCACATACCGTCAAATATGTACATATTAAAAGCACCCACTGGTCGTCCGGCTACCGTTAAATTCGTTGGAACATTGGATAACGGGATATTCTGGCCCGGAATTTCCAAAGGCTCGCCCGCAGAATTGCTCCCTATGTCCAACACTTCATTTTCATTGTAGGAAATATTGAAATCGGTAGACCATTTAAATTTTCCTGTAAGGTTTCTCGTAAAAATGGCAAATTCGATTCCCGAATTTCGCACCGAACCAATGTTAACAATAGGAGGATTGGGCACGCCCGCTGTCAAAGGAATTGGGTTCTGGATCAACAGGTCTTCAGATTTTTTATCGTAATAATCTATAGTACCACTAATTCTGCTCTTGAAGAGGGCAAAATCCACTCCAATATCCAACTGCTTGTTTGCCTCCCACTGTAAAGATGGATTTCCAATATTGGATGCCGAGTTACCGACCACCACAGTATTGCCAAATATATAGGGTGTAGAAGCGGCTCTTGTAATAAACTCGAAATTCCCAATATTCTGATTTCCTGTAAGTCCATAACTCACACGAAACTTCAAATCATTCAAAGTAGTACTATTTTTGAGGAAATTTTCCTGAGAAACTCTCCATGCCAGTGAGGCAGACGGAAATACACCATATCTCTTATCAGGTCCGAAACGTGAAGATCCATCCCTCCTTACCGTAGCGGTCAATAAATATCTATCGTCAAACCCGTAGTTCAATCTTGCAAATGAAGAGGCCAGTCCCCCTTTTACATTACTTCCAGTACTATTAAAACTGGTCTGATTTGATAACTGATTCAAGGAATTATCAATGGTCCCAGTTCCAAATGCTGAAGTTCTTCGCAATAGAAACTGTTGCGCCGATACCCCTACCAATAATTTTAAATCATGCTTATTAAATTCCTTGGTATAATCCAGAGTGGCATCAGCCACCCAGTTGGTATCACTGTTATTCGATACTGTTACCGAACCTTGAGTGTTGATCATTCTGCCAATTGAATAAATGGGATTATAGGTGTACCCCTCTATACGGACTAAATCACCACCTAAATTGGTGTTAAAGAAAAGCCCATCCATAAGCCTGATATTCGTTTGGAAATTGCCCAGTAATCTTGTAGTGTTCAATTCCTTGGTAGGTAACAAAAGTGGGACCAGTGGATTGGTATTCGCACCAAAATACGGAGCCGATGCCGTATCTATATTGGCTAGTTCGCCATTCTCATCATAGGCCGGAGTGTAACTATGCTGGTAAACAAAACCTCTATAACCTGTAGATCCCCAGTCATCCCCATCAGAATAGTTTTGAGGTTGGTAGCTCCCGGTTATATTAGTACTAATTTTAAGCCAATCATTAACCTGTGAGCTTAAATTGGTTCTTAAGGAATAGGTTTTTATATCCGTATTCAGCAAAATACCCGTACGGTTCTGATACGAGGCAGAAGCCGAATATTGTGTGTTCTCGGTACCTCCAGAATAATTCAAATTATGTATCTGACGAATTCCTGCACGCGTACCTAGATCCTGCCAATCGTTATCTACCTGCCAAATAGGGTTATTTGGGTCATCATATACAGCAGTACTTCTATTGGAATTTTTAAAGGCCTCAACAAAAAGTAATCTCTGCTGCTCAGTCGACATAACATCATAGCGTTCAGAAATATGTTCTATACTCACGTCTGAACTATAGGTTAATTGGGGTTTGCCAACTGTTCCTTTTTTGGTGGTGATAATTACAACACCGTTGGCGGCCCTTGCCCCATAGATGGCTGTAGCAGAGGCATCCTTCAAAATGTCTATTGAAGCAATATCCTTTGGGTTTATAGTGGAAAAACTTGCGCTGACCAAAGGAACACCATCTACAACGATCAATGGATCATTACTTCCGGTCACCGATCCAACGCCACGGATAGCTATTTGAAACTTACCGTCCAAATCTCCTCCAGATTGTCTAATTTGAACCCCGCTACTGCGCCCTTGCAAAGCATCTGAAAAATTTGCTGTAGGTCTGCTCTGTAATTTTTCTTCGGAAATATTGGACACGGCTCCAGTGATATCCGACTTTTTTTGAACACCATAACCCACAACTACTACCTCATCCAGTCCTGCAGCACTTTCTTCCAGAACAATATTAACACTGGCCTGTCCATTAAGAGGAACTTCCTTGGTAGAGTACCCAATATAGGAAATCACTAAAGTTGCACTTTCATTGGCCACCTCAATAGAAAAATTACCATCAAAATCGGCAGTAACGCCGTTGGTAGTCCCTTTTTCTACCACATTGGCACCTGCCAAAGGAATACCGTCGCTATCCGTAATAACCCCAGAAACCAACTGCTGAAGCTTGACTGGACTGTTTTGGACCTCCTGTTTGAAGGTATTGGCCTTAGCCTCACGTTCTTTGAGGAAAATTTGTTTGTCTACCACATTATGCGTGGTCCTAGTGTTTCCAAATATCCTTTCAAGGATTTTAGTCACCAACTCTTTATTGGCTTTTACACTTACTACACGGTTTAGATCAACTTCTTTTATTTGATATACAAAGTGGAAATCTGTTTTACTTTCAATTTCATCAATCAGCCTTTCTACCGTTACATTGTTAAGGTCCAATGTAATCTTTGTACGCTGTGCATAGGATGAATTGGCCTGCATGGTAAACAGTACCAAAAACATGAATAACATACTGATCTTCATCTTTAAACCGAGTTTAAGCAATGGGTACGACCTTCTCTTTTGGTCAAGAATTTTTTTCATACTTTTATAATGTTTGATTGTGGTTATACTTAATGGTTAATCACTTCTACCGATCGGGAAATGGTGACGCATTTTCCGATTTTTTTATGAACCCTTCCCAGGGTGGTATAAAGTGGATTTTTTGGTTTTTTTAGTTCTTCATTGGCGGTATATGTTTTAATTTTAATTAATTAGTTTACAATTATTTCATGGTCATCAATTACAGAATAATCAATACTGTACTCACTCTTAAAGTAGTCCAATATTTTATTGATTGGCATGTCCCCAAAACTGGCATTGAACTTGGCCGACGCTAGTTTCGAATTTTTGTTAACGATCTTTACATCGTAGTGTCTCTCCAGTTTTTTTAGGATGTTCTCGAAAGTCATATTCCTGAAGACCAATACCCCGTTCACCCAAGAAGTATATATACTGGTAACCACTTCTTCCGTGGTAATATTACCTTCTGTATTATCGTAGCTCCCTTTATGGCCCGGAATAAGCAGTGTTCCTTCACCACCATCGGTTAATTCCGTTCCCGGGAACAACCCTACAGACCCCTCTACCAAAACCACCTCCTTTAGTTGATCTTCAGGATAAGCCGATACATTGAACTTGGTTCCAAAAACCTTAATATTCAAATCAGCAGCATTTACAATAAAAGGCCGGTCCGTATCTTTCGCTACTTCCAGAAAGGCCTCACCGGTCAAGTATACCCTTCGCTCTTTTCCTTCTATAAATTCCACCGGATACTTTAGGGATGAGCCCGAATTTAAATAGGCCACGGAACCGTCGGATAGCTTTAGTTCAAAATGCTTGCCATATGGCACATGGAGCGTATTGAAGATAGGTTCTTCCGACCAGGTTTTGTTTGAATTGGTATAAACTAGTTGGGTACCCACTTGGGAGCCGACTACATTACCTTCAGAGTCGATTACTTCTGAGGTACCATCTTCCGATATAACTTGGATATTTCCATCCTCACGTTCCAGGGTAATAAAATTCTCTTTTGGGGCAAATACTTTGGCAGGATTCTCTTCAGTTATATTTTCATTGACAAAGTACCCCAAGGTCATTGAAAAAATTACAATCGCTGCATACTTAAGGAAACTTCTTAACTTGAATCTTTCAAGATTGCTTTTGTCTTTCTTAATTTTATCCAGCAAAAGGCGTTTTGATTTCTCTGTATCGTAGGATTTCATTTTACGGTCAATTCTATAATTTAATTTTATATAATCGTTAAAAAGCTGATCATTTGAAGGCTTCTTAAGTTCAATTTCCAATTGATCCAACTCCTTGGCAGAGATCGAAGACGTAATATATTTTACTATTAATTTATATACCTTTTTTGGTTTCATTAGCTACACAATTGACATTTATACGAAGCCGTTTTAAGAAACCCTTATTTTTTTCACATTTTTTTTTCATATTTACCATAATTTCAAACCAAAAAAAACCAAATCGCAAAATGAAGGGGAATTTCGAGAACCAATCCGTTCTTATCGAAGACTTAAAAAAGGGAAATGAAGCTGCCTATGAATATTTGGTGGAACATTATCACAACAGACTATGTGTTTATGCCCACAGTCTAATTAAGGATGATCTTATGGCCGAAGACATGGTACAAAATGTATTTGTACAAGTTTGGGAAAAGCGACACAAATTGAAACATGATTTTTCCTTAGAAAATTATTTGTACAAATCCGTTCACAATAAGTTTATTGACCAGTACCGAAAGGGCAAGGCGGTAATGGCCCTGGAAAAAAAGTATATCGAAGCTTTGGAGTTGGCGGTTGAAGAAAAGGACGAATTGCAGGAACAAAGAATATTGGGAATACTTTTTAATGCTATCAATGAGTTGCCCCCAAAATGCCAACAGATTTTTCTTATGAGTAAAAAAGAAGGCCTTACCAACATTGAAATATCGGAATACCTCAACGTATCCAAAAAAACGGTAGAAGGCCAGATCACCAAAGCATTTGGTATTCTCAGGGAAAAATTGGGCAAGAAATACGAGGTGATCATGCTGGTCGTTTTTGGTTACGAAACCGAACGTTTGTTTTAAATACTTTACTGTATTATGTTTGATTTTTTAAGAAAATATAATTCATAAGCTCAAAAAAGCAGGTGATGAAATAAGTATAACCAGAAATTTTAACATAATCATCGATACATTCTTGATAAAAAATAGGATATCCCCCTAAATTACATCCAATAATTTTGTAAATTCAACATAATCATTCTCTTACACTAAAATCATGGCAAATTTCAATCTTAAAATCAACGGGAAAACCGAGCAATTGGATGTTGACCCCACTACACCCATGCTTTGGGTATTGCGAGACCATCTAAAATTGGTCGGTACAAAATACGGTTGCGGCATCTCACAATGCGGTGCATGTACCATACACCTTGATGATAATGCCGTACGCTCCTGCCAATTGCCCATTTCGGCAGTAGGAGATCAAAATATTACTACCATCGAGGGCCTATCCGAAAAAGGCGACCATCCGGTGCAACTGGCATGGATGGAAGAAGATGTGTATCAATGTGGATATTGTCAGGCTGGACAGATCATGAACGCTAGTGCTTTCCTTAAAAAGAATCCGAATCCCACCGATGAGGAAATCGAAGGAGCTATGAACGGAAATATTTGTCGTTGCGGCACGTATACCCGCATTAAGAAAGCTATCAAGACTGCTGCAGATTCTAAAATCGCTTAAAAATTGCTAGGTACATCAAAAAAAAAATCATGACACGGATAAAAACTCAATATAATCGTCGTTCCTTCATAAAGGTTTCAGCCGCCGCCGGTGGTGGTATGCTAATAGGTTTTAGTTGGCTTAACGGCTGCAAGCCAAATACACCGGAACCGGAGCCCGGAGTGGCAATGCCTAAAGAATGGTTCGAAATCAACGGATATATCAAAATTGGGGATACGGGTTTAGTTACCATTTATTCTCCCAATCCGGAAATAGGACAAAATGTGCGGACTTCAATGCCGATGATAGTAGCTGAAGAATTGGATGTGCCTTGGAAAAATGTCGTGGTTGAACAAGCACCCCTAAACACAGGATGGTACCAGAATCAATTTGCAGGCGGAAGTTTGTCAATTCGTTTAAGCTGGAATGCACTGCGAATGGCTGGTGCTACGGGCAGAAGAATGTTAATGGAAGCTGCAGCAAAAGAATGGGGTGTTCAGGTGTCGGATTTGAACGCTAGCAATGGAGTAATTAAAGAGAACACTGGAGAACGAACTGTTACCTATGGAGAGATAGCCTCCAAAGCTGTAGGAATTGAAGTCCCTAAGGAAGTGGAACTTAAAGGAGTCAAAGACTTCAAATTAATCGGTACAAGTATCAAGAATGTAGATGGGAAGAAAATAGTTACGGGCCAACCCCTATTTGGACTTGATTTCCATAGGGATGGTATGCAACTGGCCATGATACAGCACCCTCCGGCATTTGGCATGACGATAAAAGACTTCAACGAAGCGGAAATAAAAAGTATGCCTGGGGTCAAGGATGCCTTTATTGTTGATACCACTGTTGAAGAACCTGGTGGGTTCGACGAAAAAGGTTTTAAACAATTAATTGCCATTGTAGGCGATTCTACCTGGGAATTAATGCAGGCCAAAAAGGCCCTGAAAGCTAACTGGGAAACTACCGGAGAGTTGGAAAGTTCCGAAATGCAT
>TARA_R110000796_G_scaffold1430_4_pt1 | contig 24169 bp, 12 predicted proteins | sample TARA_R110000796 | Tara Oceans TARA_R110000796 (sample SAMEA4397815) | marine metagenome | biome: Polar Biome; feature: [SRF] surface water layer (ENVO:00010504); material: water (ENVO:00002006), including particulate matter (ENVO:01000060) such as... | depth 5 m
TGACATGGAAAGCAAAATGGCTGCTAAAGACGCAGACATCGCTAGTATTCTGGCACAGCATAAAGCTGACCTCGACGAGAAATCTGTCGAAATCACTGCTATGCAAAACAGCAAGAAAAGCTTCGGCGATCGCGGTGGCGACCTGACTAAGTTTGGTAAAGAATTCCTCCACGCTTCTGTACTCGGTAAAATCACTGGTAAAGGCATGAATACTGCTTTTGGTCAAGCTCTCTTGAACAAAGCTGGCGTTCAGTTCGATACTAATGCTGGTACTATTGATACTATCGTTGCAACTACTTTTGAAGAAGAAGTTAAGCTTTCTCAGAAAGTTGCTGGCTTGTTCAAAGAAATGCAAGTTAACTCTGGCGCAACTGTACTTCCTTTGATGGATGACACTAACCTTGCAACTTTCTCTGCTGGCGGCATTGGTGATGGTATCCTTGAGAACCGTACCCAAGTAGCTGGTAACGAGTTTGAGCTGCGTGAAGTAACTGCACTAGCTAAGCGTCTTATCTCTGGTACCTATATCGGTGCTGATACTGACGAACAAGTTGTTGTAACTATCTTGCCAATGATCTTGTCTGCTCTCGCCCGCGCTCACGCTCGTGCAATTGATGGCGCTTTCACTATTGGTAACTCTAGTATTGTTGGTCTTGTAGGCGGTGCTGGTACTGACGGTGCTGGTTCTTTCTACTCTGCTGATTCTGCTTCTGTAACTGATCTGGCTATCAATGGTTCTGCTAACCTTACTGCTGCTATGCTTATGTCAGCTCGCGGTGAAATGGGTAAGTATGGTATCAATCCTTCTGACGTTGCTTACATCGTCAACATGGAAGAGTACTACAACCTTGTAAACGATCCTGCTTTTGCTGACGTTAGTGAAGTTGGTAACGACTTGGCTGCTAAAGTAACTGGTATCATGGGTTCTGTATACGGTTCTCCAGTTGTTGTATCCGATCACTTTGCTCGTGCTGCTAACAAGACTGCTGCATGTGCTGTGAACGTTAACAACTACGTTGTTCCACGTCTTCGTGGTGTTGGTATCGAAAGTGATTATGAGACTGCAAATCAGCGTACTGCTATTGTTGCTTCACAATCACTGGGCTTCACTGAGCTTTATGCTGGTGGCGGCACAGATCTTCCTTCAGTTCGTATCGAATACGCTGCATCTTAATTGTAGAAGAGTAATAAAACGAAGGGGAGTTTTCTCCCCTAAGTTTTTACTAATGGACTTATAGAAACATGACAGACCTTATCACTTTAGCAGAATATAAAGAAGCTCAGAAAATAACTGGGGCTTCTGATGACGCTCGTCTAACAACTTTAGTGGGTTCTGTGAGTCAATTAGTAAAAACTTATTGTAATAATACATTTGTAGATCACTACAGCACTAACAAAGTAGAGTACTTTAATAACAACTTTACTACTACTTCTGTTCAATTAACAGAAAGCCCCGTTAACTCTATAGTATCAGTAAAAGAGAGATCCGGAATAGCTTCAGACTACACAACTTTAAGCTCCTCCAAAGACTACTATCTTGATTACAATACTGATAGTGTTTTTAGGTCTAATGGTAGTAATGGGTATATACCTTTCCCTAGAGGCCCAGGAGCTGTAGAAGTTACTTACACCGCTGGGTATGTTACTTGCCCCGCTGACTTAAAGCTAGCAGTAATCAGCCTTGTAACATACTATCATAAAGATGAGCACAAAGGAAGACAGAGTTTAGCCGGTGCAAGTATTCAGAATCAATCATCCTCTACGCAGAGAGATAATGTAGCGTTCCCAGACCATATAAAAAGAGTCTTGGACTTGTACAAGAATTACTAATGTCTAAAATAGACGTAAAGAAGTCCTTTACTACGCCCTTACTTCGGGAGTTGAACACGAACAAAGAAACTCGCGAACGTATAGAAGGGCAGAAAGGTCAGTTATTAATTTTGAATAACGCAAACGCGTTCAAAGTAGTTGTAGAAGCCAGCACCGGTTTGACCGTATCTAATCTACTCCTTAGAAGGGCGCTACGTGCAGGAAGAGCCCGAGCTATTTCGTTACAAAAAACCTTCGAGTCCAGTAAAAAAGGTAAGAATAGGGTTGCAACAATTAAACGAAGATTGGAGAGAGATGGCATTCTTCAATCTCAAAAGTTAAAAATGGGTCAAAGTCTCTTTGTAGTAACAAACTTTGAATCAAGTCTTAAATCTATTAAAGACATTATGCTTGATATAATATTTCAGGGGTTAGGTATAGAAGATTCAGCGGTTAAGACCGATGTGTCTTCTAGAATACAAAAAGGGCATGGAGAAGAAGGATACTCTGTCTCCCAAGTACAGATAGCTAAAACTATAGGCAGAGCTTCGCAGCAGGTAGGCGGGGCAGACTTTTTAAAGACTAACTTTGACACTTTTCTTCAAAAAGCATCTATTAATGAAGAGACTAGAGCAGAGTATTTGAATCAAGTACAAAGCTTATCCGTGCAGTACAGTAATATGGTAACTAGGAGTGGTAGACTGAAAGCACAGTACTTTTCTATCATTACTTTTCAGGATCAAGGCTCAAACGCAGAAGATGGCAGGATGGAAAAGAAACTTGTATCTCTTTTCCGTAAGTTTATAAATACTACTTATGGAACAGCTTTAATAGATACAAAAGGCTCCAGTACAATTAGACAAAAGGTAGCGTCTCATGTTGTACATAGTCTTACAGACCAAATAGGTAAAAAGGTTGGAGTTAAAATCTTAATAGACCCCTCTCTTCCAGTTAAAGGGTCTAAAAGTACCGGCTCTACAGAGACTAAAGCAAAAAAAGAAAAAAGATCTTCCCTGAACAGAGCATCTAAAAGAGCTTTAAAAAAACCTAAAAAAACTAAAGCAAGAAAGAGTTTTACAAGCAATCCTTTAGCGATGATTGCAATGATTAATAAAGAACTGCCTGATACGGTTCGTAAAAACATGCAACTACCTGGCCTTGAAAACCGGTCTGGCCGCTTTTCAGAGGGTGTAAAAGTAACTAGTGTGCTTAAGACCTCTAGAGGCTATCCAAGTATTGGGTATACTTATGCTAAGTATCCCTATCAAACATTTGAGCCAGGATATGCACAGGGCAGCACCGAGAGAGATCCACGAAAGGTAATAAACCAATCTATACGAGAAATAGCGGCACAGTTCGCACTAGGAAGATTCTACACTAGGAGAGAATAATGGCATCAAGACAGTATACAACCAGGCGTTCGGGTATTGTAGACGCGCTTGTAGCAAAATTAAAGTTAGTAGATGGTAGCGGAGACTACCTCACAAACCTAGAAGAAAATGTATCTCCTAGACTTAAATTCTGGGATGAGATCGAAGAGTTCCCTGCTGTACACTTAAATGCAGGAAGTGAGTCTAGAGAGTATCAGGCTGGAGGATATAAGGACAGGTTTTTATCTGTTACTCTTAGATGTTACGTTCAAGATGAGGATTCGGTATTAGCCCTTGATGGACTACTAGAAGATATAGAAACAGTGATTGAAGATAATTCACGATTAGCGTATTTGGATCGACAAGGCTCGACCCACTATACACAACAAATCACAATCGTTAGTATCGATACTGACGAAGGTGTACTTGATCCCCTAGGCGTCGGAGAGATGCTAATAGAGGTTCAATATTAGAAAATGCTGGCACGAACAAAAGTTCACGCCCAAGCCTTTTCAAGATAATACAGGAGATTAAATCATGGCTAATGATCTATTTTTTAGCAGAAACACCAGAGTACTTGTATCGGATGGTACTACATCATGGGAGATTCCAGTTCTTGATGGCTTTTCCTTTTCACAAGGAACTAATGCTTCCGAAATTACTCTAAACGAAATGTCAGCTTCAGGCGGTTCTTCAAGCCGTCGTGGCCGTAAAATGTTCAACGATTCTTATGCACCAGCTGAGTGGTCTTTCAGCACGTATGCACGTCCTTTTAAATCCACAGTAGCAGCATCTGGAGGATGGGAAGATACTGGTTCAGACGCTCAGGTACACGCAGTAGAAGAAGCACTATGGGCAGGTTTAGTAGGCAACGCAGCCTTTACAGCCTCTTCAGGAGCTACCGAAGCTGCTTGGGCCGATAATATTGTAAATAATGCTACTACTTGTACTATTGACTTTGAAGGGTCTAACTTATCCACACTAAAGACTTATGATATTTACTTTATCATGGGTATAGGCACTCCAGCCGATGCTACCCATACAATGTACAAGCTACAAGGCTCTGTAGTTAATAGCGCTGGTATTGATTTTGATATTGATGGCATTGCTACAATTAACTGGGCAGGCTTTTCTTCTTTGATTACAGAAGTAGCGGCAGCAGATCTACCTTCTTCCCCTATTACTGAAGCTATCACTGCTACAAATAACTTTATTCGTAACAGACTTACTACTTTGACTGTTTCGGCAACTGCCAGCGGTAGCGTTCAAACTGCGTACACGCTTACTCTTACAGGTGGAAGCTTGAATTTTGAGAACAATATTACTTTCTTAACCCCTGAAACTTTAGGCGTTATTAATCAGCCTATTGGACATGTAACTGGTACTCGTAATATTGGCGGCTCTTTCACTTGCTACTTAAGCAATAGCAGTGCTGGAAGCGCAGATCTATTTGAAGACTTAATTGAGTCCACCTCTTTGGTGACAAATGACTTCAACTTAGTATTTGATATTGGTGGAACAGCTGTTCCTACTATGCAAGTTACATTACCAAACTGTCACTTAGAAGTACCTACTCATAGCATTGAAGATGTTATCTCTATTGAGACTACCTTCCACGCTTTGGGAAGTGATCTTAACACTGCTGATGAAGCAACAATTGTTTATAAAGGCGCTGTGGTATAACTTAGTAGTTTGACTCGGCTAAAAGGGACTTCGGTCCCTTTTTCCGTACCCAGAGAAAAATAGTTCTTGACTTTTATGTTCCATTCTACTATACTATGTATTACAAAATTGAAGTCCGAAAGACTATACTGGTGTACTCCACCCAACAAAATAACTATTAATAAGGATTGATAAAAAATGAGCGATACCCCTATTTCATTAGCGAGTCTCATGACTCCTAGCAAGACAGTTACAATTGATTTCGCAGGCTACAAAGGTATGACTGTAGACCTATGCTACTTAGGTAGAGATGAGCTTGTTAAGCTACGTAAAAGATGTGTTACCACAAAGTGGAATAAGAAGAACCGCCTGCCAGAAGAGCATCTGGACGAAGATAGGTTTTTGTTAGAGTACTGTAAAGCAGTTATTAAAGGTTGGTCAGGTTTTAAATATCAATACTTAGAAGAGCTTCTTTTGGTTGATGTCACTACTTTTGACCCCGATGATGAACTGGCCTATACCACGGACAACGCAGAGCTGCTTATGCGCAACTCTAGTGATTTTGATTCCTGGGTTACAGACACAGTTGGTGAGTTAGAAAATTTTACTGGGAACAAGTAAGCGAGCTAAAACCCTTACTTGACAGATACGTAAAACAGTCCGGAGATATGGGCGTTGATAAATACTTGCGTATATGTGAACAGTTAGGTGAAGAGCCGGACCCACAAAAGATGCCGCTAGAGCTTTCGGATTTCCCCGAGGAGGCTCAAGTGGCATTTTTTATATCTGGACTGTTAGAAGATAAGTGGGAAGGGATGTCAGGCAGCTACATGGGAAAGAATTGGTCAAATACAGAATATTTATTTAAGCTATACGAAGTAGAAGAAACTAAAACAGTATTCTATATCATGAAGATGTATGAGGCTTCTATAGTTGAGATGCGATCCAAAGAATCAGAGCGAAAACGAAAGGCAGAAGGAAGAAAATCTGCGGGCGGTGGAAAGAACTACACCCATAATGTGACTGGCTAATGGCAAAAAATAGAGTTAATATTGATGTAAAAGTCGATGACAAAGGTACCACTAAAAAGGTAGGTCTTGCAGCAAAAAATGCTGGTAAAGGCTTAGACGGTGCAGCAAAGTCATCTGACAATTATAGCAGAAAACAAAAAGGCGTTGCCGGCGCTACCTCTAACAGTACTAAAGCGTTCTCTAAGATGCAACAAGGTACGGGAGGTCTAGTAGGCGCTTATGCAAGTTTAGCTGCCCAGCTATTTGCAGTATCTGCTGCCTTCAGTTTCTTAAAGTCAGCAGGACAGCTAGAAAGTTTGAAGTCTGGACAGATGGCATACTCCGCCTCCACCGGTACAGCGATGAGAACCCTTACCAACGATATTATTGCTGCCACCGAAGCTCAGATCAGCTTTACAGACGCTGCTCAAGCCGCCGCCATCGGCATATCCTCTGGCCTAGCCCCCGAACAGCTTACTCGATTAGGTAAAGCTGCAAAAGATGCCTCCCTTATTCTAGGTAGAGATGTTACGGATTCCTTTAATCGTTTAGTTCGTGGTGTTACAAAAGCAGAGCCAGAATTACTTGATGAATTGGGTATCATTTTGCGACTTAAGAAAGCTACTGAAGATTATGGTAAGGTTATAAACAAAAGCGCTGATGAACTTACAGCCTTCGAAAGAACACAAGCTGTAACAAATGAAGTACTCGGTCAGTCTGAAGAAAAATACAGTAGGATTTTAGAAGTTACCGGCGCAACTGTAAATAAGTTTGAGCAGCTTGGGAAAGCTTTTGATAAGATCGTTAATCAGATAAAAACAGGAGCTGCAGCTCTCGCCACTCCTCTTGCAGATGTTTTATTAGCCGCGCCTTATATGGTCTTTGGTGCCATAGGGTTGTTGATGAAGCCTGTTTTAACCGCAATACTGCCCGGGTTAGGGAATGTTGTAGCTAGTACTGCCGCCGTTGCTACTGCCGCAAAGACTAGCTTTTCTCAGGCAACTATAGCCGCTGAAGCTTATAATAAGTCACTAAAGAAGCTCAAGCCTATTGATACATCAGCTGCAAAAGCAGGCATGGCAGGTATATTATCAGGTAAAGATACGTCGAAAAACTCCTCTTTAAGTACGTTAAAAAGTAGTAAAGATCTAAGCAATAAGAAAATAGCTATTCTAAGAAAGGAGATAACAAAGAAAAAACTTCTTCAAGGAAAAGAGCGCACACAGTTTCTACAGCACCTTAGAATAATGGAGCAGTCACAAACCGTTTCAAATAAAAGAATGGCAATGGATTATAACGCGGCCCAGAACGCTAAAACCTTATCTCTAAGCCGCTTTGCTGTAAATGCAAAAGGGCTTTATGCAGGCATTGCTGTTGCGGGAGCCGCCGCCGCAAGAGTCGTATCTGTAGCCTTCTCCGCCCTCGGCTGGATAGGTCTTATAGCAACTTTAGCTATGACTGCTTATCAGTTTTTCAAGACCAAAGACTCCGCCGAAGAAACAGCTGACTCCTTCGATTATCTGGGAGATAAAATTACGGGTGTCAATGAGGAACTGGAGCACTTCAATAAGATACAAAATATTCTAAATGAGGATGGTCAGGCAACTATTGCAACTTTGGGTAATATGGGTAGAGCCATGGCCAACATAAGTTCTCAAGCATTTGGAGGAGAAGCAGAGAAGATAGACAGTATTCTTAAAAAAAGAAAAGGCAGCGCCAAATTACTTGTAGACATGGTAAATAGGCAGGGCGAGCTTAGGCGTAAATTAGACAGTTTCAACTCTCCAGGTTCCGATAATGCATATACAGGTATGAGGCCAAACCGGCGCAACGCTGCAATGCGCCGGGATCGAGACGAGCTGAACGAGCTTAACAACTACACCCCTACTCTGCAAGCGACAGTTGGAACTACTCCTGGGGAGTCTATGCGCAGAGAAATGCCTGAACTGCTTAAACTAATGGAGAGAGAAACTGCTTTTATCACCGAAAACGCAGATGCAAAGATTAAGAACAGTACCGCCGGAAACGCGTATGCTACAGCTTTGGCCCAGGTAAAAGATGGTACTGCAGAAACTACTGATGAACTAATTAGGTCAAGAGAAGAGTTCAAGAACTATAGTTTACAGGTAGGCGAACTGACAAAAATACAAGAAGAAAATGCTGATGTTGCTCAAGCCCTTCGAAAAAAATTATTTCCAGAAACACAATATGACAAGTACCTGCGCCAACTAGAGAATGAAAAAGTGCTTAGAGAAAAAGCGTCTAAGGATTCACCAGAGATGGCAGCGTTTCAAGAAGCAAAAATTAAGCTTTTAGATACTGAAATATCTTTAATGACTCGTTTAAATGACCAGATTCATCGGCAGAAGATAGAAGTAGAATCCTTGAAACTTGCTCAAGCTACAGAAAAGCGTGGTAATCTGTTTAAGTTTCAGGGAACAGAGCAAAAAGAGAAGTATGATATACTGACAGGTGAAACTGAGCTTAGGCACATGAAAGAGAAGCTAGCAACCGATAGAGAAGCAGCAGTAGGTCAAGGAGCTGAAGCTCAAAAAGGTATTGAATTAACAGAGATTGCTATAGCGCAACAAGAGCAAAAACTAGCTCTAATTAAAGAACAGTCTACAGATATGTATAAGCTAACTTCAACTCTTAGTACTTCTTTAGAGTCGGGCCTTGGTACTGCCTTTTCTAGTATTATACAAGGAACTGAGTCCGTTAAACAGGCTTTTGCAGGCATGGCTATTGCAATATTAAAGTCTCTGGCAAGCGTACTGGCTGAGATGATGGCCGTATACGTAATAAAACAACTTATATCAGGATTCAGTTTTGGGGCCTCGAATGCCGCAGGTGGGTACGGAGAGTCTTTAGGAGGCGCGGATCCATTTGATCCCGCCAATTTCCGTAACGGGGGAATCGCATCAGAAGGACAGAAAGTACAAGGATACTCAACGGGCGGGGTCGCAAAAGGATCTACCTCTGGATATCCTGCAGTTCTTCACGGAACAGAAGCAGTTGTTCCGCTACCTAATGGCAAATCCATCCCTGTAGATATGGGCAACGCAGGATCAGTAAGTAATAATATCGTTGTAAACGTAGCAGCAGACGGTAAAACCTCTACTAGCAACAGTTCTGGTATGGATATGGATAAGCTAGGTAAAGCCGTAGCCGCTGCCGTACAAGCAGAGTTACATAATCAAAAACGATCAGGCGGAATACTTAATCCGTACGGAGTAGCGTAATGACAATAGGCTTTATATATACAGGCACTACCTATGCCACCCCCGATAAAGCAATGGGAAAACAATCTAGTCCTAATGTACTAATGGCAAGCTTTGGCGATGGATATGAACAAAGAGTTGTTAATGGCATTAATAACATAAAAGAGAGTTATTCAATATCTTTTGTAAACCGCCACAAAGCAGATATTGATGACATAGTCGCTTTTTTCGATAGTAAAGGAGGAGCTTTGAACTTTAACTTTACTATACCTGATACCAATAATACTACTACCACAGGGGAGAAAACCTTCTCTGTAGTATGTGATAGCTACTCAACTTCGTATGCTTACGATAATTTTTACAACCTAACAGCCACCTTAAGAAGAGTTTATGAACCATGAGTAATTTAATAGCAACTGATGCACAGACCACACAGATAGACAGCGCTTTAATTAATTTGTTTGAGCTGGAACTACCTGAGTCGAGCGGCACCCTGTATTTTCATGCAGGAGTAGAAGAAGACCTTTCGACTGTGTTTTTTAGGGATAACACTAGCCCTTATACTGCCAGAGAGTATGTAGCTCTCCCCGCCCTTATTGATGGCTTAGATATGCAAGCAGACGGCGCTAGCTCTCGCCCTGTATTAACAGTAGCAAACGTAGGTAGCTTGTTTAGCGACTTATTACCAGACTTTAATAATGACGACTTAGTCGGCATGAGACTTACACGCAGACAAACACTTGCAAAGCACTTGCAAGGGGGTTCTGCTGCTGGCGCAAATGGTTCTGCTCCTACAGAATTTCGCGTAATAAAGTATTTTATAGATAGAGTAGCGAGCGAGACGAACATTGCAGTAACTTTTGAACTTGCAATGCCCTTTGATCTAGAGAATGTAAAACTGCCTCGAAGAGTCGTGGTAGGTAAGTTCTGTAGCTGGCAGTACCAAGGTGTTGACACAAATAATAAAGGAGGCTGTACGTTTCCTCAAGACAGTAAGGTTACTTTTCTAAATGACGCAGGCACCACGTCATATGATCACTATGCTTTTTTCACAATAGATGATAACCCTTTAGTATTAGATAGTAATCTTACTGACGCTTTAGCCCCCGATTGGGCTACTGGAGAGGACTATATACCTGGCAGCTATACTCAGTATGATGGATCACGCTGGTGGAGAGCCGAGTTTAAACATACCTCAGCTACCGAGAACAATCCTACACAGAACAACGGTTATTGGATAGAAGTGTTTCCCTATGAAGGAAGCCACGATGCTACTAATTGGGACTACGCAGTAGGGGAGAAAGTGTTTGATAGTAATCGTGTATGGAAATGTACTGTAGCCCATAACTCTTCTACCTCAGCTGCTGGAACTATAATACCTAGCACCCACCCAGGGTACTGGGTTCGTATAGACATTTGTGGTAAGCAGTTATCTTCCTGTAAGTGCCGATTTGGTTTTCAACCCACTTCTTTTGAATCTTCTGCTAATCCTCCGGATGCACTAAAAGATTCAGCTGTTAATTTACCTTTTGGAGGGTTCCCAGGAACTTTGAAGTTTTAATGATACAATTCTTAGATGAGATAGAACAACATTTTGAAGAGTGCTACCCCCGAGAAGGCTGTGGCCTGCTGTCTATATCAAAAGGTAAGCTACAGTGGCATGCCTGTACTAACGTAGCAGAAAACGATGAAGATTTTGTCATGGATTCACAGGAGTATTTAGCTATATCAAGAAGAAGTGATATTATAGCAGTTGTCCATAGCCATCCTGACAGCAGCCCTGAGCCAAGTACTTCAGATATAAACTATTGTAATGTAACAGGCTTAATTTACCATATATTCAGTTACCCTGAGATGGAGTTACATACCTTACACCCTGTTCGCGAGACTAAAAGCTTATATGGTAGAGACTACGAGTTTGGTAAAAATGACTGCTTTGAGGCAGGTAAGGACTATTACGCAGCTCAAGGTATCATTATCCCTAATAGACCTCTTTTCGAAGATGATTGGTGGGAAAAAGGTTTGGACTACTTTACAGAGGCTTATATAAACACTTGGAATTTTAAAAAAGTAGAAGGTAATCTACAAAAGAACGACCTACTAATTTTTTCAATAAATGCAGTCGTGGGAAACCACTGCGGTGTTTACTTAGGAGATGATATATTCTATCATCACGCAGACAACAGAATATCTTGCAGAGAGAATTTATATCCTTTCTGGAAAAAGTACATAACTGGAGCATATCGCTATGAGGCGTAAGATTATACTAGAAGGAGAGATGGCCGATAAGTTCGGTAGTACTTTCTACATGAAAGCAGACTCGTATCAAGAGATACTTAAATGTATCGACGCAAACCGTCCAGGCTTTAAGAAGTACTTACTAGAGTGTGCAGAAAAGGACGTAGGCTTTACTATTGATATGGCAGGTACTTATATTGATAAAGACGAAGAGCTTCTTACCCCTTTAGCTACAGGAGACGTAGTAATTACTCCTATACCTTCCGGTTCTAAAAGTGGTATAGGGAAGATAATAGCAGCTATAGCACTTGTTGCATTGATAGTTTATACTGGAGGTGCTGCAGCACTGGCATCAGCGGGTACTACGGGTGCAACCTTCGGAGCAACTATGACGGCCGGTATGGCAGGTGGTCTGGCAGGTCTCTCAGGTTTGCAACTAATAGGGCTAAGCCTGGCAACAAACCTTGCAATTGCAGGCATACAGCAGATGATGGCTCCCGACCCCTCAATAGATAAAGATTCCCCTACCGCTTACCTGTTTAACGGGGCTAGTAACAACTCAGTAGAAGGAGATCCTGTGCCTATTTTTTACGGAGAGTTAAGACTTGCCGGCAGGCCGATAGCACTAGACGTAATTAATAATACATATAGAAATAACAATACTATAATAGATTCCTATAATAACCTAAATATGGTAAGCGAAGAGAGAGATTAAATCATGTCAGTAGCCGACGAAGTAGCCCAATATAGAAATGCATATGATAAATTAACTAATGCCGTGAATAGTGATATACGTGGTGCAGACAGACAGACTATCTCTGTAACAGACCTAATCTGTGAAGGGCCTATCTATGGACTAGTAGATGGACCTGCCTCGGTTTTTCTAAATAACGACAGAGTTATGGACTTAGCAGACGCTAGTTCCTATCAACAACTAGGCCCTTTGAGTGTTACACTTGACAATGGCTCTAGTACTGCAACTATTAATAATTCGCAGGGAACCAATCCGATACTAGAGTCTACTGATGGAGGCTCTAAATTCTTAATAGTGCGTGCAGGTCTAGGAGCTACTACGTTTACAGCTGTATATAAGAGGCCTGTGAGAGGGCAAGCTTATTGGGAGCTGACAACACCAACTAGCTTTTTTACTACAGCTATGTACGCTACTCAAACCACTCGATATGCTGCAGCTTTTGAGGGCAAGCCAGTAAGATTATTTGCGTCTGATGGTACTAGAGTGGAGGGTATTCTACAAGCCCTTACCTCTGGACATAGTACTACAGTAGCCGCTTTCTTCCCTGGAAGCACCTATAATACTACAGGGGATGTAATGCCTTCTGCAGGTTCTATACAGGTAGATCAACCAGCCTCTATCTCTAGTATAAGTGGTACCACCCTGACTCTAAGCACCAATTGGACGACTAACCCTACAGGCACTCCAGTTCAATACGACTTTGATGTATCTGGCTCCATTAGCGTAGAAAGCAGCTCTGTTGTTAACTCTACAGCTCCATTTGATGGCGTACAAACTCAATTTCGTGTAGGCAGATTGCATCAAGCTCCTTTAACAGGTGAAGGAGGTGTGGGCTCTACCGCTATTAGTAACACTCCTTCAGCCGGAGGCACTTTAGAGTACTCTACAGGCTATGGAGGCGATCAAGCCCCAAAAGAACTTATAGGCACAGCTGCAAGTGGTTTTAACCTAACAGCTTCTCAGATCTCGCAGGTAGATGAGATACGATTTAGTATCTCCTATCAGGGAGGGCATTATGCTGTATCTGGGAAAGGCAATGATAAAACAACCTATACTTCCTACAGTTATAAGCTAGCTTTGAAATTAGTAGGAGCCAACGACTTTAGTGATCCTATAATTCTCAATGATAGAAAGACTCATGTGGGGATGAATAAGAACGCAGTTTCTTTCACCTACACCGTAGATATGAACCAGTTTCCTCCTTTTACAGATTTCAAACTTATTGTAGCGCGCGTTACTAATCACGAAGGCCCTGCCTATGATAACTATTCTACTACTTATCATGATTGGACACAAGTTACAGGCGCTAGTTTAAACACTACAACTGCTATTATTAAAGAAAGGCTGTCAATGCCTTACACTGCCCTAGCTAAGGTTAGTTTTAATACGAAACAGTTTCAATCTACTCCTACTAGATCTTACCACTTAAGAGGTAAGGTAGTACAGGTGCCTTCTAACTATGTTACTCGTGAAGAAGTAGGAACCCAAGCAGCTACTTATAATAGAAGTACTAGTACGGGTGTCGTACAAAGTAGCTACCAAGATTGGGATGGAGACTTCCGAGAAGAACTAGTTTATACTAATAACCCTGCGTGGGTTTTCTATGATCTTTTACTTAATGAGAGATATGGCCTTGGAGACTTTTTAACTGATACAGACATTGATAAATATGCCTTATATAGAATCGGTAGGTATTGCGATGAGCTGGTTCCAGATGGGAAGGGCGGCCAAGAGCCTCGATTTACTTCTAATGTATTCCTTGGAAAGCAGACTGACTCTTTTAAAGTACTAAAGGATATGGCCACAACTTTTAGCTCAATGTTATACTATATTGATGGTAAAGTTCTTCCTGTACTTGATGCGCCAGCGGGCCCTGTCTATAACTTTACAAAAGGTAATGTAATAGACGGATCTTTTAGTTATGAAAGCACTGGCAGTAAAACAAGAATTAACCAGGTTGTAGTTACGTGGAATAATCCAGAAGCCGACTATAAATTAGAGCCTGTACTAGTAGAAGACAGATTAAATATTGCAAAAACAGGTAAGATTCTAAGCCAGGATGCTGTAGCTTTCGGATGTACTTCAGAAGGTCAAGCTATAAGATATGGACGCTGGAAGCTATGGACTGCAGCGAACCAGAAAGAGATAGCCTCTTTTGTCACAGGGATAAATGGAGCTTTCTTGACTCCTGGAGATATTGTTAATATTCAAGATGCTGATCGCAACGCGGTTCGGTATAGTGGACGGGTGTCTAGTAGTTCCACACCCAGTACCACTGTAGTACCTATAGATGCACCTTTGACTTTGAATGCAAATAGTTCTTATGAGCTTAGTATATTGCTAGTAGAGCCAGCCGCTTTTGTAGCACAAACAACCTCAGTTACTATCTCCAGTGTAGTATATAATAAAGGAGATCTTGTCCCCTCGATAGCTACAGAGACTGCTTCTGTCAATGCCGTTGATGACTCTGGTGACCCGGTACTAATGTCGTGGTCTAACTATACAAGAGTAGAAACTCAGACCGTATCGACCTCTGCTGGTTCAGATATAAGCTCACTAACTGTAGATACTGCTTTTACATCAGCACCTGATTCTTCCTCTATATGGGTTCTGAGCGAAACTGATAACACTGGACAGGTAGTCGCCTCTAGTGCAAAAGAATATAAGATTCTAGCAATCTCAGAACAAACCCCGAGTACTTATGCTATTACTGCTGTAGAGCACTATGATGAAAAATTCTCGTCAGTTGATCAAGAGTTTTCAACATATACTTACCAAACAGTAAAACCAGACGTTTCCGCAACTTCTGTAGTACCTAGTACTTCTGATGTATATTCCGTAGCTATGTCTAGCGAAGAAAAAGCAGGAGAAGAATTAACAGTATTTTGGACCGCTCCTGCCTCTACTGGAGTATCCACTACTGTTAATGACCAAACTGTTGTATCTGGAGGCAATGGTCCTCGATACGAGTTCCTACAAGGGTATGAGATATCTCATGATTTTCCTAATGTTGAAACCCCTATATTGGTCGACAAAGACCAAGGAAGTTACTCTTTTGAAGGTATTCCGGATGGCTCCTATACCGTAGTTTTAAGAGTACTGAATACACTTGGTAATAGGTCTAAGCCTGTTGCCACTTCAGTAACTGTAACAGATAGATTTAATACAAATATACCTCGTCTTGCCGAAGGTCTTCCTCACGGCGGATCAACTAACGTCTCTCTAACTAGTACTAGTTCTGGAACTGTTCAATTCGCGGACCCTAGTTACACACTTAATCAGTTAGACGCTTCTTCAAGTATTGTAAATACTAGCATAGTTCCGAGTGCTTATAAGCAAGACGCGTCTACTATGTCTTCCGGTACCAACGCCTACGTACTAGTATCTAGTGCCGATGCCACAGACCGCCTAAAATTAGTAAAATATGTTACTACTGATGCAAGTGGTGTTCGGTACTACTATGACGCAGGAACTGGAAATAGTTCAGCTTTTTCTAGTAACCTGACCGGTACTATAAGTAAGACTACCAATAATGCTAAAGTTACTGGCTCAGGCACGTCTTTCCTTACCGAACTGTATATAGGTGCTATTGTAAGAGTCGCGGGGGTTATAGTAGGTAAAGTAGGGCACATTCAAAATGATACAGTACTTTTCCTTGATAGATCTATTAGTACTTCTTTCTCTGGTACTGCCTATAATACTACCAACATACAGATAGACTATGCCAACGATATGGTAGTAGGAGAAGTCCAAAAGAACGCCAGTGGCGTATACTCTTTGTCTCCTCTAGCTTCCCTAGACGTTTCTTCTAGCCCTGTACCTGTCTTTCCTAAAAGTTCTGGAGAAAAGTACTTCCCTTTAAACAGTGTAGTAAATGGTCAAGCTAACAACACTCTAGGGGCTGGAAGCGCTGCTGTAGTCGGAAGCTCATACTCTGTGTCTAGTGACTCTGTTACTGGAAATAGTCTTGTTAATGACGAAGGTATTTTACTGTTAGATCATGCTACTGCCTCTACCATAGAAGCAGGGGGTTTTACTTATGCTCTTTGGTTTAAGTCTACAACTACAAGTGGAGACAATGAAGGAACTCTTATAAGCAGAGACCGGTCGGACTACTGGGGCCTGGAAGTAGACCAAAGCACCTCCTCTCCTCAAGCTGTAAAGATCTGGGTACAAGGAATCGGAGACAATGTTACAATAGCTCAGGCAGTTGTGAATCAGTGGAATCATATTGCTATATCTTATGATGGTACCTACATGAAAGCATTCCTGAATGGCCAGGAAGTCTACAATGCTACTGGATATAACCCTCTAACTACAACAAGAATTGTAGGAGTTGGGGCCAATTCTGAAGAGACCATGGATACTGCTAATAAGTTTACCGGTAATTTTACCGAGATACGAGTGTATGGAGAGGCTTTAGGAAACACTGAAGTTTCTGCACTTTACACATATCCTGCCGCTTCAGGTAACGCAGGCACAAGTGATACGCCGCTACAGCTAGGAGATGTTTCTGGGTCTGGTTCAATATTTAAAGTAACTGACGAAGGCTTGCAATTAGGTAACAGTGTTTTTGCTTCAGCACCTTTTAGCGTCGCAATGGATGGTAGCTTAGTAGCTTCTTCTGCTGTTATTTCTGGCAACATCACAGCGACTACAGGAGCCATTGGTGGTTGGACTGTAGATACCGACTCTATATTCTCAGGTACTAAAGATGTTGCAGGCTATACTAGTACAGGTATAACTATAAGTTCTGCAAGCGACGGATCTATCCACGCGAAAGAGTTTTATATAGATACAAGTGGAAGCGCTTTCTTCAAAGGAGAGCTTTCAGCCGCCACAGGTACCTTTAGTGGTGATATTTCTGCTGCCTCAGGTACTTTTACAGGCGATATAGAGATAGGTTCTGGTGAGAGTGTCTTTAAAGCAGACAGTGCCGGTATTTACCTAGGAAACGAAACTTTTGCAAGTGCAGAGTTTAGCGTGACCCCTGCAGGCGCTTTAAAAGCCACTAGTGCTATTATTACTGGCGAGATAACTGCAAACAATCTTTCTTCTTTGAATGGTCAGCCCGTAGAAGCTCTTAACCTTAATACAAAGCTAAAATCTCAGTCTGCCCTTTCCCCTAGAGTCGTAATGAGAGGCAGCAACAGTGCAGTATCTTACGCAGTTCTAGAAAATGGCACTAACATATATCGCAACAATGAGATAATAGTTACAAATGCTTCAGCGGGGGACAACTTCACCTTTGCAGAAACAGGAGCACTCGCTGCCGGTGATATACTGCACTCAAATAGACCTGTAGCGTTTAAAGCTGCAGGATACTCCCTGCCGTCTCTTTGCTCTACGGGAAGACAGTTTACTGCCTCTTCTAGCAGAGGAACCTCTCAATTTTTTACAGTATACACACCTTATAACTCAGGACGTATTAAGTACTTTGTTTCCACAAGTACCAATCCGCAGAAAGCGGCGGGAGGCTCACTTATAGACTGGAGTGACACAAATGCTTATGACGCAAGTACTAACACCGAAGGCTGGCTGTCTGCTTCTTTAACAGCAAAAGCAGTTACTACTATTACTGCCACTGTTACAGAGAGCACTAATTACAGGTATTGGTTTCTATCGGATACCTCTGTAGTTATAACACACCACAATACTACTACCACCGATGCAAAGACCCTAAAGTTTGCAACTAATGAACTTTTAGGTTTTAGAGGAGGAGATGTTACGTTGTTTAGCCCTGATGGCGCTGAAACTCCTGTAACTCAGACTACATCTAACTGGACCTACTATAAAGTTTTCAATAATTTAATTGGTCAAGCTCAAGAAGGCGATGGGGCAGGCAGCGACGGAACAGCAGGCATTCCTTGGGATATGTGTGGAGATACTTACCTTGTAGACCACGTAATGGAAAACTATCAGATAGGAACGATAGAGTCTAGTATTATTTCTGTGTACTACTTCAATGAAGGAGCGGATGCGAACACTCCGGGTACTTGGACACTTTACAAGACGCATGACCTCTCTGCGGGGTCTAGAACCAACCTCGTAGGTTTAGAAGAAGGCTCAACCAATTATGAAGGTGGAGATGCTCTTGCGGTTGGTAAGTCTCCTTGGAAGTTTATCGGCACAGGACGATTTGCTCTTCGTACCAATGATACTCTAAGTAAGGAGTACTTTGTTCTTGGCTATGACTCTAACTTACGTTCGCAACCTGAAATTCGAGCAGGTAAGCTCATAGCAGCAGATATTTCCGCAGAAGCAGTAAACTCTACGCATATACAAAGTCGTACAATAATTGCTGATAATATTCAAGTTGGGGCACTACAAGGAGATGAGCTAAATATAGCCTCTAGAATTAAAGTTGGCTCTAATGCTTTAACCTCTGCCTTAGATGGATTAGACTCAAACATTAGGATTTACGCAGGCGCTGCTAATGGAGGTACTGCACCTTTTCGAGTCGACACTACGGGTAGAGTATATGCGGATAGTATTGTTATTGCCAATGAAAACGGGGTGTTCTTCGATACTAATGGTGGCTTTGGTGATGCGGCACTTACCCAGATAGCAAACTTTTTATCTACTAGAGTATACTCTTTTTCTGAGGCTTTTTCTGCTGATTTAAATACTTCAGATACTAGTACTTATGAAGAGATTATTTTCACAGACACTAGTACAGTAGTATCTACAACCCTAAAACTGCCTGTGTCTTCCTTCTCGAAGACAATTACTAGAGAGCATTTTAGTTACTATGAATATCCTCTTGTATTTTATACTCACGCTTCTTATACACAAGGTACGGCCTGGGAGAATGAAGATCTTAACAGGCCGCAAGAGACTCCAGACATTGCAACCGGCGAGTACAGCTTAGATAGGCCCCTCCAGATAGGGGAATATGTTCGTATGAGCATCAACTCGATGCCTTCCGGCTCTTCAATTAGTAATCTAGTAGGTGCAGAGGTTGTCTATAGAGACCCTTCAACCAATAATATTACTGTATATACTGGTTCTTTTCCTATGGCTATTGGATCAGGTACCTACTTGTTTCAATCCGAGGTTAGATTTCGAATAATAAATACTTCTGAATTTAGCTACACGATGGTAAATGGAAACAGCGCCACATATAACCAGACTTTTAAAGCAGGAGGGGCATCAGCAACAGTCGCCTCTAATGCCACCCCGAATACAGCAGCCTTGGCGTACGCAGCCGTACCTACACAGGTTAGAGTAAAGCTACAAAGAAGAGATACTTTAGGAGGCGGCGTTGCTGCCTATCTTATTGGGGGAGCAACTACTTATGCTACTTTTAATAAGACTGATAACTCCGCTGCTAATACTACAAATAGTCAGTACAGGGTTGCAGTGACTTTCAATAGTACTAGTTTCTGGGAGCTATCTTCTAGTGTTGGTATTGACTTAGGTACTGGGGCCGTGGATGCACAGGGATTTATTTCAGATACTGGAGTACAGGAAACTTTATCGGGGTCTTTAACCGGAGAAAGCTATTTCTACGACTCAACGATGTTAGTGACTTTAGGTACGGATACTTCTATAACCGTTGGAAACCGACTGTTTACAGTAAGTGTTCCTACAACGTCTTCTGGGTTTCTTCTTGAGGGAGGCTCCGCCTCGCAGGACGCCGGCGAACTGACTATTAGCTCCTTTACAAATGCTACTATACAAAATGATAGTGAGAGTTTCGTAGATAGTAATGCGATACTTATGACTGCGGCTGCCGTTGACGATAGAATAAATAGTAACATATCTACAGCTTTAGGTAGCGTGGACAACTTAACCCTCACAGGGTACCTAAGAGGCCCCAGCTCTTTTGTTATTGACCCAGCGACTCATGATGATGATACGGGTACTGTAATTATTGCAGGAAACTTACAGGTTGATGGTCTTACAACTACTATCAACTCTACTACTGTAAATATTGATGATAAGACTTTGGTTATTGCGGCCGATGCGGCTAATGCTTCTGCTGCTAATGGTGCGGGGCTGCAAGTAAACGGAGCTAACGCTTCTATTACTTATCTGAGTACTTCAGATAGCTGGGTGTCTAATAAGTCTCTTAGTATAAAAGGTTTTACATATCTTGATGCTGAAACAGATACTACTACTGCTACTACTCAAACTGCTATTGCTTCTTTTACCCATGCAACGTATAGTGGTGCTAAGATTATAATTACTGCAACTTCTGGAGGCGAACGCCACATCTGTGAATTACTTATTACTCATGATGGAACAACTGCTATATCTACTCAATATGGTTCGGTGACTACTGCTGGAGATTTAGCAACTTTTGAGGTCGATATAAGTGGTACTGATGTAAGAATTCTAGCAACAAGTGCTAGTACTACCTCCACTGTTTACAAAGTCTCTAAACAACTACTGACCTAAAAAATAAATCTTGACAAAGTAGGTTAAATTTACTATACTTGTATCAAATAAAAACACCGCCCCCGCAACGGGGGCAAGCCAGTTGGGGAGACGTGAACCGTGGCAAATGATAAGAATTTTAAAGTAAAAAATGGACTTGATGTACTAGGTATAGGCACTATGCCCGAGCTTAAAATATCGCTTAACTCTACATTAGCGGGTTCATTAGGTATCAATTCCGGCAACTTATTTATAGAAGGTGCAGGCTCTAGAACTGGTTTAGAGTTCAGAGGCAGTACTATATTCCCACGGGATACAGGAGCTCTAGCAAATAATGCTGTGGCACTTGGAGATCCTGACTATCGGTTTTCCCAGCTTTATCTATCACAAGATGTTAATCTACTTGCAGGCGCATCTATCATCAGTGAAGGTGGACTACTACTTAATATCGATAGTGACGATAGCTCTACAAACGGTTACTTTGCAGTTACACAAGGCTCAGCAAATACCAGTATTGTGCACTTTAGAGAAGACGGAGATGTACAATTTTACAATGCGGCAGGTTCCACGCCTAAAATGATCTGGGATGCAACTGACGAGCTTTTAAGCTTTGCTGACGGTGGAGTTATTCGGATTTCTAATACCGACTTAATGATTGGCTCAACAGATCATGGAATTAAATTTCATGATACTCTTAATGCAATCTTACCTTGGACTCCTTCGAACAACAGCGCAGACAGCACAGGAACCTTTAGTCTAGGGACTTCGACATATAAATTTGATAATCTTTATTTAGCAGGGATAGTAACAGCTACAGGCGGAACATCTACTGAGTGGAACACAACCGCCGGTCGGGTAAACCAAAGCGTAGTTAGCGGGGCAACTCCTGTCTTGGGCATTGCAAACATGACGCTTGATGATACTAATCTTGTTGTTGTTGACACTACCAATATGCAAACCTTTGCAGACGGTGTTGACCATGCTTTGCTAAAAGCAAGAGGCACTGGTATAACAAGCACTTATGTTTCTACTGTTGCTGTTGGTGGTACTACTTTTGCACAGCCCGCAGTTTTAGGAGAAATAAGCAGCGACCAAGGTTACTTCGACATTAGCTACGCAGGGGCTACAGGTATCACAGTATCAAATCTATCTGCTGCAAATACTTATGTATACATTGATAAAGATGGAGCTTTACAGCAGCAAGTCACTATTCCGACCAGAGAAGACTGGTCGCGCAAGATTTTCACAATGCGTATAGCTGTCGCCAGCTCAGTGATTCTTGGCTTTGAGTATTTAAGTAACCCGATAGGGCATTATGCAAATAGTATAAGAGACGTATACAACTATCTTTTGGCCCAGGGGATACCGTTTAAAAAAGACCAGACTGTCACTGGCAGGTCAACAGATTTAGGCTTCGATATTTCCGCGGGTAGCCTTATGGAGTTTGGCGGTACAGGCGATATACACAATCCAAATATTAAACAGTTCAGTGCAGTTACAGCCGCTCAGTTTTTCTTAAGCACAAGAACAGGTTTCGATGCTGGCGGCAACACAGCACTTCCTAAGTTCTGGGACAACAATGGCGTACTTACAGCTTTAGGCTCTACCACCTTAGTAGGCCACAGACTTTATCGCTTCAGCAACGGCAACGTGTGCTTGCAGTATGGTCAGGGCAACTATGCCAACATAGTCCTAGCAAAAGCTGGTGTAGTCCTAGAGAACTATGTCTTAAACCCAGCTCTTAAAAACGCTACGTTCTTTGGCTGGTGGTTCATTGAGTCAACAGCTACAAACACTGGCGGCACAACCCTTACAGACTTTGCTGAATATTCCATTGGTGTACAGGGTGGCAGCTCCGGTGCTTTAGCTGGCTGCTTGCTTAAAGGTAACAATCTTTCAGACTTGCTGGATGTTGGAGCTGCACGCACTAACTTAGGTCTAGGCACTGGTGATAGCCCTACTTTTAACGAGCTTACTCTAACGGGCGGTTCAGACAATCTCACGTTCAGGGAAAATTCGGGCGACTGGAGTATTGTTAATGCACAGCAGAGCAATGGCCTTATAATATACGACGGTTCTGGGGGTGTTCAGGTTCTTTATAATAACGCCGCTATGTTAGGCGTGGTTGCGGATGGAATAGATGTTTCCGGAACTGTAATAGCTACAGGAGGAACATCTACTGAGTGGAACACAGCTTACGACTACTCTCAAGTAGACCATTTACCACTAGCTGGCGGAACGCTGACTGGCGACCTTAACTTCAGTAATGGCTCTTCGCTATATGTGTCGTCTGCGAGTTCTACAGGCAGAATCCCTGCACCGGGCGGCGCGATGTTTACAAACAGCACTGGCGGCACTCAAACAGGTGCATTTAAGATAAAGCTACCCGTAGCGACCAATAACAACAGCTCAATGATAAGTTTTGAGGTAGTCATCTTCGACTACGCCAGTGACGAATCAGTACAACTACGCATTAGCGGATATGCCTACGGGTCTGGTGTAGACTGGGTTAATCATACCGTTACTATACTCTCAGCGATCGAAGGCAAGGACTACACCGTCCGCTTTGGATCAGATAGCACTTCAAACTGTTTATGGATAGGTGAGCTGACATCAACTTGGGCGCATAGTAAGGTAGGCGTCTTTAACTTAATGGTGGGTCACAGTGCTGATCTTTCTGAGTTCGCAAGCGGTTGGGAGATTACGCAGGTAACATCATTTGATACTGTCCAAGACACCGTTAGTGGCAACCTTCCTTACGCAAAAGTACTAGCGGACGCTGTGGGTGCTTCGCAATTAAACGTATCCGGCAACGGAACAACTTCTCAGTATCTACGATCCGATGCTGACGGGTCTATGTCATGGGTAACTCCGCCAGACACCATATATACGCTTCCGTTCACAGATAACTCCACCAACTGGAATACTGCGTACGGTTGGGGCGACCACGCTTCTGCTGGATATGCTACAGGTAGCTTCTTACCTCTAGCTGGCGGTACGCTGTCTGGCGATCTTGCCCTTGAGTCCTCTAGCCCTCTTATTACTATTAATGATAATAATAATGGTAATGGAGGCACCGGTCAAGGCGGTATTAGGTTCTCTACTACTAATGGTGTAGGGGCTTTTGTTGGTACCTATGGAACTGCGCAGAATCATTTAGAAATATCCACAGCTCAAGAAGGTTCGTCAGGTAATGTTACTTCGGCGGGTGAAAGTGTTGTAGTTTCAGACATCCTTTTAATTCCACGAGATCAAGTTCGTCTTTATTATGGCGGTTTAAACGAAAAACTGCGAACGACCTCCACAGGCATAGATGTTACAGGCTCTGCAACAGCTAGCTACTTAACCATAGCAGGAGGTGCTTTTGTAGCTAGAAACCCTGGTACTGTCGATGGAAGTCTGTGGCTAGCTTCTAGTGCCTCAGGTAGTGCCTCAGCTAACGGGGTCTCACTAGCTGGAGGTACAAGTGCTTACTCCTATCACAACTCTTTGGGTGCTGATATTAGACAAGGTGGAGTCCTTATAGCGGGTACAGAGGTTATAAGCTCTAGCCGAGTAGTAACTACTCCTCGTATTGACTTCTATAATAGTTCTTCTAATAATATAGAGGTTTACCTTTCAGGATCCGGAGACGCTGCAGCAAACCTATACTGGAAACGAGCTGATACTAGTGCAGTATTAATGAGCCTATCCTTAGATGGAGGAAATCTAGGAGTTACAGGT
>TARA_R110000796_G_scaffold57700_2_pt1 | contig 24106 bp, 16 predicted proteins | sample TARA_R110000796 | Tara Oceans TARA_R110000796 (sample SAMEA4397815) | marine metagenome | biome: Polar Biome; feature: [SRF] surface water layer (ENVO:00010504); material: water (ENVO:00002006), including particulate matter (ENVO:01000060) such as... | depth 5 m
AATAACTCTATCTTTAATAGCATCTATTTGATCATTAAATCCGCCTTCACCAAAAATCTCTAAATACTCTTCAGAAGCCTGCATAGCTTTTTCTAAAGCTTTAGATAACTTTAGTTCCCTACCTTGACTATCTTTTAATGTAACCTTACCTGTTTCTTCGTCTAACTCTATACTAGTAGCTTTAGACTTAGATATACGGCGTAAGTCTTCAATCACCTTTGCTTTAGCTGTAGATCTAGCAGCAATAGCATCATCAATTATTCTTTCATTTGTTTGAGTAAGGAACTGCTTACCCATAATAGTATGAGCTCCCTCCATATTTTGTACACTTAAATAGTCTCCCTCTAAGCCATTAAGTTCTTTTAAAAACTCAGATGCTTTTTGTTTAGCACTACCGTCTCCTGGAAAAATTGCTGAAGTAGATGAGCCGTCTGCAATGGCTTGAAGCTGTCTTTCAAGCTGATCAACAGTACCATTTTGAGCATGCTTCATAAACAGATTATAGAAAGCATTTTTTTCTATTCCGTTAGCTAAGTGCTCCATTCCTTTCTTCTGAACTGCCTCAAGAAGATCATCAGTTTCCATTGCAAATTTAATTGAGTTTGCAACGTCTCCACTTAAATTATTAAGCAACTCCTGTGCTGCTTCTGACCGCCCTCTTTCAGTTTCAATAGATCTTTTATATTCAAGCTCTTCTATCTTTTGTCTTTTATAAGTAGCTTCTTCATCAGTACCTGAAGGTAAATTTTTCTTTACTGCTTCAATTTCTTTAGTAAATTTTCTATACTTAGAACCATCAAATGCTTTTTCAGTGTAGCTTTGAACCATTCTTTGGCCACCACCTGCAAAAAATCCTATAGCCATCTCAAACTTAGCATCATCAGTTGACATATAGTCTAAGTATCTATCTAGTACATTAGATTTAGTAGCAGTAGCTAAATTATCTATAGAAAGTTTAGTAACATCTCCTGTTTCTCGTAGAATTTCTCTACCAGCTCTTTTTGCATTTGTAATAGCATCTTGTTGAATACCTGATTGAAGACCTTCTTCTAAACCTTCTCCAATACCTTGCACAATAAAGTTATTCGTACCATAATTCCAAGCAGACTTTCTACTTTTAAATGCATTCTTTAAATATTGTTTAGGATTCCAGGTAAATCCAGGACGTTGATATCCAGTCCTAGTAAGACCTCGTGCTCTAAACAATGTAGCATGCTGAAATATATCTTGGAGCATCATTGAACTATTTGTTGCTCGAACACTGTTGCCTGCGTCTGAAGCTATCTTTGCTGCTTGTTCATAAGAAAGCTCTCCACTATCAATTAAAGGCGCAAGCTCTTCAAGAACTTCGTTATAAGTTTGAAGACCCATAGCAGTACCTTCAATTCTATTTTGAACAATACCTGCAGGTACTGCTGTTCCAACTTGATTAATAGGGTTTTGAAATTTTTTGTAAAAGTTTCCAAGCCTACTACTATTTTGAGCTACAGCTTCAGATACTCTAGTCCCTCTTGCAATAGCTTCAGAAAACTTTGTAGTTGCTCTTGCTGCTTTAACTCCTCTTACCGCACCAGTTACTCCTTTAACTGCTTTAGCTCCTAATGAGAATCCTTTAGTTACTGCCCCTCCTACCGGTGCAAATTCAACTATAGAGCTAACTACAGCTTGAGTACCTTGCCAAAACTTTGCATCTTGATCATAAATTTTAGTTTGCGTTTCATACGTAGGTCTAGAATTAGCAAAGTAACGTTCCATAGCACTTTTTTCAAAGTCCTCTCCCCAAAAAGAACCTCCAAGTATGCCTCCAATATCTTCCCCAATTCTGTTTATACCTTGTAATGCTCCTCCAAATATTGCGTTTCTAGCTCTGTCTCCTGAAGTTTCCCAGATCTTCATTTGATCATTTAAAAACTTTGCTTGATTAGACATTTGACTATTCAAACGAGGGTCATTTACATTCCCTCCTGTCATTATTAGATTTGCACCTACTGAAGTATCATCAAACCAAGAATCTCTTTCGTTTGGGGCTGTAATATCCCCCATAAAACCTTGTGTTCCTGCTATAGTTGGAGCATCTATAGTTCCTGAAAGAGGATTGTTAGCAAATGTTTGTCCTGGTGCTGTATCCATTTTAAGAACTCCAGAAGCAGCAAATGGAGAACTAAGTTTTCCAGGTTTAATAGGCTTAGATTCAACAGGTCTTGAAAGATCAGATGGATCTCCTTGATTTAGTTGTGGAAGAGAGGAATTGTTTTCTGACATTTGGTAAAGATATTAAATTTAGCTTAGATCTATGAAGGAGACACATGTATATGCTTATTATGGTCTTTTATTTTGTATCCTCTCCCTTTAAGAAAAGTTTTAAGTTCATCTGTTTTAGAAGACATGACTGTACCATTTCTTGTTCTAGGGTAGTCTAAATCAATACCGCCTGTTCGATGAGTAGATACTTCTGCAGCGACTCCAAACATTTTAGGCTGTTGTCTTATATAGTCTTGAACTGCTTGAGGCCTTGCCATACCATTAACGTTAAGAATAACTCCATTCTTAACAGCCCATGTATTAGCTAATTCTAAAGTTTTTAAACCGGCTGCATTAGTAGCAGGTAGACTTATATTAGCTGTTTTCCATATATCTTCTGCTTTATTAATACCTGGAGTCCAGTTTAAATTTGTATAGTCTGCAGCGTCTACAAAAGTATGATCATTTGCAACTGCCCATTGTTTAGTAGCTTGTTCAAATCTATCTTTACTAAACGGAACATTGTTATCAGGATTACGTTTATCTGGTAATCCAAAGTCTGTTAGTGTAAATGAAGTTAACTCTCCTATATTCTCTGCTTGGTCTTGTTTGGTCATTGTCTGATCGCCATTAGAATCAGACTCCATTACTTTACTTGGTAGCCGGATTGATAATTTCCATATTTGTCTATGTTTCCCCTCTCCCCGGGTTGTCCACCAAAATGATACAATGCATCTTTTTTATCAAAAAATGTAATAGGTATATTAGTTAAAGTTTTCCAATCAGTTCCTAAACTTTCAGTTATGTTTTGAATTGATTGTAACTTGTTTTCTTGTAATAATGTTAGTACTTTGTCTTTATTAATATTGCCTCCATTTTGATTAATAAAATCCTGATTTAGGTAAAGACTTACTATAAAATCTCTATAGTCTTGAGCGCCTAGATAAGTATTAGCAGGATCATCTATTTCTTTTTTATAGATGTCTAAATATTCTCCCCATTTTACATCTCCAGTTCCGTCTCTACTTCTAAGTCTATAAATCTCATTACCTTTTTGAAGGTCGGCTACTACTGATACACTACCATCAACGTATAAATTAGGAACTGCTGCGACTGTTCCACCTGCTCCTTGAGCCATTATATTTTCTTGTGGAGAAAAATAAGTAGTATTTGATAAGCCTGCTAATGTATCTGTATAGTAGAAATCAACATTAATATTACGCAGATCAATATCTTCTTGAACTGATTTATAAAGCTTTGCACCACTTTGGTTTATATAAGCATCTCCAGTTACTATTGTAGGTAAATAATTTTTACCCGTAAGATTTTTCTGTGCCGTTTGTAGTTCTGCATACAACGGATTGTTCTCCATAGCAGTATTAGTTTTTGGTTGAAGAAGCCATTGAGTTGTTTTAGTACCATCCGTCTTACTTATAATTAATCCGGCATCATTAGCTCTTCCTCCTGGCATAAGCATTCCATGAAAATTAAAGTTTAATGTTTCGGGATTAGTACCTGCTCCAAATGACATAAACTCTTTAAGCCACTTGCCCCCTTTGTTCGAACTAAATAGTACTTCTTGATAAGGACTTTTAATAACACCTGTGCCATTAATTTTTTCAAGTCTTTTACTATTTACACCAGTAGACTTTGTTCCACTTAGGCCTCCTTCTTCAGGGCTTGAAATCTCAGATAGTTCGTACATCTGTCCTAACCTAACAATGTCCATTCCTGCAAACTCTTCTGCTGTTTTTTTAAACGCTGGACCCATTATCTCGTCAGAGAATATTCTATCTGGTTTAATTACTACGTCAGTGTGATATAAACTAGATCTAAGCATCATATCAACATGAGCCATTTCATTAAAAGCAATTGGATTAGACTCTTTTATTTTTTTTAAAAAAGGCTCAATATCTTTCGTAAAAGGCATTTCTCTATTTATCTTCCTAGTTTCCCCATTAGGTAATGTAAAATAATCACTAGCTCTATTATAAGTATCTATAGCTATTCCAAGGTGACTTTGTTTATATTTTGAGCTACCAGTATTACCTATTGTTACAAACTGTTCTTCTTCTATTCTGTTTAATACTCCTTCAAGCTCTCCAGGAGTTAAAAATCCTATTCCATTAGTTATATGCTGAGTATATTCAGGATGTGTTTCTCCATCATAATCTGTAATGAGGTTTTCTTTATCCTCTAAATCAAATCCAATTGCATGAGATTGTCCTAAAAGGTTTCTAGTATTTAGTATTTTATGAAAAAATTCTACAGGATCTTGATTTCCTATTATATCTTTATATACTTCTACAAATGAATCACCCGTCTCCCTTATTGGTCCCGTTATTTCTTGATTTTCATAATACCTTCTAGGATTTGTACCTGGCGATCCAAAAGTAGATTGTAGAACCATCGGGTTATTTAATAATTCAGAAGTTGCTTCCTTAGCGCTTGCTTTAAGTTCATTACCGTTTTTATATAGCTTTGATCTTGTTGGATCTCCATAGTTATCATAATCATGAAGTACAGCAGTTGTAAAGCTCGCTAAGCTTTTTTGGGCTTCAGTAGCTTCATCGTTATTCAATACAGCAGCTATAGAAGTCACAGCTTGATTTCTACTACCCACGTCTCCATAACCAAGTGTAGCTGCTACTTCTTCATTACTCATATCAGCTTCTGCTGAAACTTGTGACATTGCCCCATCACTTATTACAGTTGCATAAGCTTCACTTTTCATATCTATTCCTCCTTCTAAAGAGTCAGTAGGAGTAGTCGTATCTGTAAGAGGATTCTGAAGCTTAAATGAAGTATCTTCTAAGAAAGGTAAATTTTCTAAAACTACACCTCCAATAAACTCTTCTAAAGACTTTCCCATACCCTCTTTGTAAGTATTGGCTGAAGAAGTTGCTGAATTTTCATAATCACTTTGTAGGCGTCTAAACAAATTAGGGTTTTCTATTCGAACCGCTTCTGCTGCTAATTCTTCCTGTGTAAAATTTCCTATTTCTTGAGACAAGTCAGTAGGACCTTTAGTTGTTTTAAATTCAAGAAAACCGTCAGCAGTAGGACCCATATATTCCTCAAATGTTGTGGAGTCTAAATCCTCAAACATTGTATTATAGTCCTTATAAAAGTCTACTTTTCCATAAATTTTATAAGCGTTCTGTACATCTTGAGAACTAACGTCTTTATTTTTCCAATCTAATTGTGTAATCTTTCCTGTAGAACTATTATCAGATGTATAACCATAGTGGAGTGATCTATTTGTAGGGTCCATACCATATTGATCATGGACCTTTGATAGTTCATAATCTTTCTGCCCTGCTAGGATACGTTCATCTGTATTTAAGCTATTAGCTAATAAAGATAGTTCTGATGAAAAAGATCTAGTATCTCCATTACTATATAAACCTTCTACTAAGCTTTTAACTTTACCAGAGTATTCATTTTGTAATTCTTTTGCTTGACCTTCAAGCATGTACCCATCTTTAAAATTTAGTTGAGCCATAAGATTATTACCAGCAGCTGCAGCTCCTTCTACTTCTTGTACTTTCTGCCCTAGCTGACCTCGTACTTTACTTAAATCAAGAGGAGTATATGATATAGCAGCTGGTGTAACTGCTTTTGTTCTAAAATCTGCCATTCTTTTTTAGTCTTTTTTGAAGTTTTGTAAATATGGATACATTGCGTACAGTTGTTCCAACTCATATTTAGATAAACTTTCTTGTCTAAGAGCGTCTGCAAATTTACTAGCCTCTGTAGCCGCTGAGTTAATTAGTGATAATCTTTCTTTTTCAAGATCTGCATTTGCAGTATCTACTGCAGCTTTCATTTCAGAATTTGTTTTAGCAATATTTAAGTTAACTAGTTGTTGATTTCTAAGTTCCTCTGTATAATCCGCATACTGTTGATTTCTAATCTTACCAGTTTCAGCCATACCTAAAGCAGTTAAATTAGATAGCCCAGCTAATAACTCTGAAACGCTTCCTGCTCTTGATTGTAAAGCTCCTCTACCTGTAGCTACCATTCTTTCAACATCTCTAATCATAGGAGTTATATCTTTCTTCTGAAGAATATTATCATCTTTAGGTAGTTTATAAGTATCAAAATCAAACTGTTCTGGAAGCATTGCTGCAGTTACTATATTAGTAGCAATAGGTGCAGCCTGTAAAGCATTTAATCCTTTAGGAGTTTCATACTCTGGAAATTCTTTAGTATTTTTAGAATCTCCTGAATCTCTTGAATCAGCTCCATATTCTATTTCCCCCTTTTTGTCTTTTTCTTTGTTTTGATAGTTATCAAAATTATAATCAAATTTTGACGATTCACCTCCTGGTGCGTCTGCAAGCATTTTCTCTAAAACAAAATTTAACTGAGAATTTCCAGCAGCAGCTCCTTTAGATTCTGCGTCTTCAAGAGCACTCATATCAAGAGCGCCGTTATCAGTTTCTGACATATAATTAGATTCAAGAGCACTCTGGTCTAACTGTTCTTGGCTTGCTTGTAAAAAAGACGGCATAGGATCAAATGAAGGATCAGTATTACGAGTAAGACTAAAAGGCATATAATTCGGAACATTAGTTTCATCTCCGTATCCATACTCTGATTTATTATGAGGCCCTCCATAAGGCATCATCATAGGTGCTGCTCCTTGTGGCATTCCAGCAGGCATTTCCGGAGGCATACCTTGTGGCATACCTTGTGGCGGCATTCCTTGCATTCCTTCTTGCATAGCCATCATTTGCTGCATCATCTCAGGTGAAGGTTGTTGTTGCCCTTCTTGCTGTGGTGCTTCTCCATGTGTAGCACCTGGCATCATAGTACCATCTGGCATTTGATGCATAGGTTGTTGACCTTCAGGCCCTTGTTGCATTTCTGCTTCTGGGTCTCCATACATTTCTTTAGCTTCTGCAAACTTCCTTTGTTTAAATGTTTCTTGAGCTTCTTCTAATCTATTAAGATGCATATCTAAAGTCTGCTTATCAATAGGATCAGATTTTCTAGGAGACCTTTTTTCAAGCTTTTCTGAAACTGTAGCAAAAGATTGTCCTACAAACTTTTTATCTATACCAAACTCTTCAGCCTCTTGTTTTGTAAGCTTTAACCTATCAGAAAAGACAAAATCTTCTTCTGGTCCCTTTCTAATAGTTTCACCTTCTTCTACTAAAACTTCTCTACCGTCTGCATCTTTTCCAATAGGTACTCCACCTAAAGGACTTTCTTCATGAGTACCTCCATTCTGTATCTTCATTAGGTCTCCTTCACTAGCTCCTTGTTCATAAGAGATAGGACCGCCTTCTGCTTTCTTTTTAGATCCACCTCTCCAGCCTCCTCCTTTAGACTTATACCATTTAGAAGCCCATGCATTAGCATAAGCTGATGGGTATACATCAAACTTTGACTTAGCTTGCGCTTTAGCTCTAGACCAAAGTGAAGGATTAGTAGGCTTAGGCGTGCTAGAAGATTTCTTCTTTTTGCCGCCTTTTTTCATTTCTGTAGGTTTTGTAAACTTTGGATACATCATTTCTTAGATCTTTTACGCTTAATAGGTTTTACTCTTCCAGGTCCTGTTTTTTGACTAGCTCTTGATTTAGCATCTTTATGTCTAGTGGTAGCTGGAGTTTCTGATGATACTTTGTTTGAAGGCCTGCAATATGGATAAGCTCTATCTTCTCCTTTAGAACGTCCACATGGCTTACCTGTCTTAACGTCTTTCCATTCTTCTTTAAACCAACGACGAAGTCCTCCTTGATAACTTCCTCCTGCTTTATACTCAATAGGCTCTAAACCTGGTTCATCTGCTTTCTTTTTTTGTGTAAGATTCGCCATACTTTGTATACCTCTTACATATGCTGTACCACCTTGAGCATCTCCTGAAGTTAAACTATAAGGTGAATTCCAATTATATGCAAATATTTCAGAGTCTGTAAGATCTTCTAGCTTTCCCGTCTCTTTATTAACCCTACCATTACCTAATGTAGTTTTATCAACAACATACTTCCCATCTTCTTCACGTACTTTATATTTACCTTTTACAGATTTACCATCTTTGTCTTTTATTGCATCAAACTGACTTTGAATATTTTCTATGCTTTTATCCCAACCAATACTTCCCATTACTCCTCTATTAAAAACACTATTAGTACCTGTAAAGAAGTCTACATCTACACCTTCTTCTGTTCTAAATGTATATCCATCATACACAGGATTTTTTAAAGCATATTGTTTAGCAGTAGTTTTCCAGCTATCAGATTCTTTATATGTTCTTATACCAGGTTTTCCTTTACCTTTTTCATAATTTACTTTAGCTGATAAAAAGTTTCTATGCCCATATATCATGGAAGCAATAGCACTTTTTTTAGAGTCTTTTAAGTCACTTTTTTGAGTAATGTTATATTTTGCAGCTATTTTTTTTAACTTAGGATCCTCTTCAATGTTAGCCCACATTAATTGAGTTAATCCAACACTGTCTTGACCTACACCAAACATTTTATTTTCAATATTATGCTGCCATCCGGAACCACCTTCCGTCTCTTCCATTGCTATGCCAATTAATGATTTAGCAATCATGTCATAGTCTTTAGGTTTAATATTAAGATCATCCATTAAAGGACGTTTATTAGTTTTTAATGTATTATAGAATGGCCCTAATTCATCTATATCTGCATCTTTTTCATCATATAAAGGACTCAAATTAAGATCTAATTTTTCAGGACCTTCTAGACTGAAGTAACCTTTTTCCTTAGCCCATTCAAGATTTTTACCCATATGCTCTTTAGGTATAGTTATATTGCTTAAAGTATTCATATTGCCGTAAGTTACGGCCGCATCATCATCATCTATACGTCTATATACACCGTAGTCAAATATAATTGGAACACCATCTTTAGCATAACCAATAACTTGAGCACTATGGCTTGAATTCCCTAAACCATACTTATCATTAAGACCTACTCGAAGACTGCCTCTACTACTTGTAAATGATACAAGTGTACCTGGAGTCATCTGAGCATAAAGCTTTTGTTTTTCTTTTTCAGATAAATTTGCAAACTTATTTGTTTCATTTTTAATATCAATATCTAAAGCTGTAAAAATATTTTTACCTCCTTTACTAACCATTAGACCGTGTTGATCCCAACTATCTGATGTAAGATCAATCTTTGTTTTACCGTATCTAGTATTTTTAAAGTATGGTACTGATTCTATCCAATCTTTAGTTTTTTCTGAAACAGGTATACCTCGTTGACTTTCAGGATCACTTTCAGTTGCATTGGGATTTATGCGCATCATTACATTATTAGGATTACCATCATCATAATATGGCCTACCCAGTTTCTTTTTATCTGCACTTTGCATACCTAAAGATTTTTTTAATTTTGCTTCAGATAAAAAGTCATCTTCTGGATATCTTTGACCAATTAACATATCATAACTATTGTAAGAACTTCCTAAACAACCGTCCTTTCTATTACAATAATATGGATTTACTTCTTCTTGTTCTTCGCTGGTTAAATTCTCCCAAACTTTTACTGTTCCATCTTCATATGTTTTACTAGGTCTTGCATTTAATTTTTCTAAATCTACACCTGAGACAAAAAGGTCTCCTAAATATGCTTTAGGAGGATCTGTGTCTGTTTCAGGAGGATCTGTAGTATAGTCAAAATGCTGCATTAAGCCTCCATGTTGCATTTTAATTTTAACTATATGGTTTTTGTTGTCATACTTATGCCCTGGTAATGGACCTCCATCTGGTCCTGTTAAACCTGAATTAACAGAAACTTCTTTTGTTTTTAACTTTCTTGGAGTAATCAGTCTAGGATCTGTATCAGAAAAACTGGAAGATTTCCTAGGTTTAGAAGAGTCCGTTTTTTCTTCTGTTGTTTCTTTAGATTTAACATATTCAGGTTCTGAGACTGGTTTAACCGAACGAGTCATCACTAAATACTGATCTAAAGGGGTCGTCCAATTGGGGTTATCTGGGTCTGTTGTCAGCCTGAGATGCCTAGCAGTATTATCAGCATCTTCTGCTGCAGATTCTTTTAAATATGTGTCATACTTTTTTTTATCTTCTAAGTATTTTTTATATTTAATTTCTTCTTCAGTAGGTTTTGTATTAGAACCAGTTTTATTATAATTTTTTGCTGCTTCTACAAATGATTCTAACGTAGGGTATTTTTCACTAAATTCTTTATTATTCTTATTATTGTTGTAAGCAGTATTATAACTAATATTAGCTGGTGCTGATGTTGTTGTTGCAGCAGCAGGGTCTTCTATTAAGTGATAAGGCTGCACAGGTGAAGGAACAAACTGTTCACCAGCTTCTGTTATTAGATGACCGGCATATGTGTCCCCAGATGCACCTGTGAATGTATGATCTGTATAAGATGTTCCGCTGCGCCCTGGGCCCGACGTGTTCCCAGCAATACTTGGATAATCCTGTTGGAGGCGCAATAACGCCTCCATATAGTCTCTTTGCTCTTCGTATTCTCTTCTTACCAGTTGCCTGCTTTCATCAACAGACACTACGTTTCCTTGCGCCGGCAAACCAACTGCTCCTCTTGCCATATTAGCATAGGTGTCAGCACTATGACCCGACATATTAATTGAATTTCCTATATCTTCTAGCGCTCCCCAATTCTCTATATTGTTAAGTGCAGCCTGATAGTTATCAAATTCTCGTCTGTAACCTGCAGTTGCTGCTGCGCTATCGGTATATGCTTTAATTTTTGATTCATCAGTTGTCCCTATACTTGGATACTTAGGACGGTCGGGATGTGGATTCACATGAGGGGGAATAGGTCCCGGACCCGTTCCTGTTGCATAACCTCCTACATGCATAGATCTATACGAGACGGGTCCTCCATATGCCATTCCTGGGATTCCTTCTGCAGAAAATTGATTAATAATATCTCCAAATGCATTTCCTGCTCCATCAGGATTAGCTCCTGGGGCATAAGAAACTGCATTTCCTACTTCGTCTACACCTGATGTTGTACCAATTGGAGCATCTCCTCCTACTGCTTCTGCAGATGGACCGCCTCCTGCTACCTTTCCGTATATATCAGCTCCTGTTGCTACTAAACCTGTAGCAGTTTGTAAACCTTTACTTTCAGGATCTATCTCTCCAGCTTCTCTAGCTACTTGTTTAACTCCTTCAGCAATTACTTTAGGATTTCCTCCAGTAAGAACAGCTCCTGTTATTGCTACACCAGCAGCTCCTAAAGTGGCAGCTCCTTGCGAAGCATATCGTCTTTTCTCTCTTTCTGCTTTGTTTCTTTCTCCAAAATCTAAATTTCTAACTTTTCCAGATAGGTCTGTTCCAATAGCATCAATACCAGTAACAGAGCTAGCAAAACCAGTAACAGCATCTACAGCTCCTGTTATCAGTCCTAAAGACGCTTTACCAGTTAAACGTGCGTAATCTTTTACTTCTTCACCAAAAGTTCCCTCTTTCTTACCATAGAATGCAATCCCATCCTTAGTTTTACCTGCATCATAAGCGGAAGTAGATAGACCTGCATTAGGATCTACTGTAGCATCTACTGATTCAGACCCTTTATCTGTAAGTCCTCCATAAGCCATTGTATTCATCATGGCTAAAGCTTCTTTTTTTAAGTCTGAGTTTCCTCCATACTGTTCTGCAACTAGTCTATCAAGATCCTCTGTAATTCTTTTGGATATATATCCTCCATCTCCAAAAGTTAAAGGAACTCTTTCGTAACCCCCGTAAGGCTTGTCGCATCCACAAGAACATTTTTTACTACCTGTACAGCTCATTAATAAGTTTGAATATCAAAGAACGACATAATTCTTTGTAGGGTTAGTGACAAATTTACGGAATTATCAAAGAATAAGCTAATTTTAAAGAATGTGCCTCTAAAACGACCTCCTTGTTCATCTCTAGGTAGTTTAACTCTAAACTTTCTAAATCTATGCGTTTGGTCTATTTCTATCTCCTGTGAATCTTGATAATCGTTTTCTATTCTTATCTTGTTTAGTCCAGCAGATTGTATAACGTTTCCGTCTTCATCTTTTACTGTACCATTATATTCTATAAAACGTAGGATTTTATTAAACAATGGTCCTGAGTTTACAATAAAAGAAATAGAAGTATCTTCTACATTCCCGTACCATTCTCCGTAGTTTCCTTTATTGTGGATATAAATATTATCTATATCCTCGCTTAAAGGAACAGAAAATAAATTTCTATTATGGCTAATATATAAAGAAGGAAGAAAGGAATAGAAACTTGTAAACTTGCTTATAACTTCAGAAAATACTAATGTACTTCCGCCGGCTGTTACTTTAGTAATAGGTCTTGAAATTTCTCCATTAGTGGCAACATTTACTAAAGACTGCCAATCTTGAGGCAAGGCATTGAACGCAGGTAAAAAGAGATTTTCTATAGTGCTTGGACTTACGCCTGTTATTGAAAAGTTTATATCTAACGAAGGTGTAGGAACTGAGAAGGCTTGGCCATCAAGGTATAGTATTTCTAAGCCGGCACTAAAAGCTAAGTCTTCATTTTCAACTTCTCTAAAAGCATTAGCTCCATAAGCGTTATTAAGATTGTAACCAACCTTACTGCTATATAAAGAAACAAGAACTTCTCTATTTAATTGATCGTAACCTATAGTAGCTCCAATACCTAGTAAAGGGTTATCTCCTCCTTGCTCCTTTGATAGAAGCATAATACCGTTTATATTTTCATTTAAGTAATCATTTAACCCTGTTGCTTTAGATAAATCTTGAGCTGCAGTTCCTTTTAGAATAATTAAAGACTTTCGTTTTGCGTCTAAAATATAAGCTATTCCATTTGCTACTGTAGTAGCGTACTGATGAATACCTCCGTTCTGAGTAGTAATGTAAGAAAAGTCTTGAACTCCTTGCCCTGTGCCTAATGTTATAAGTGCGCCTGACTCTGAGGCAGACATTTCTCTAGTGTTAATTAAAAATACTCCAATAGCATCATCTTGTACAGTTACTACTTCATCCTTTAAATTTAATACTTTATTGATTGGGCCATATGCAGGGTCAATATCCTTATAGTCAAGGAGTCCAAACTTAGTAAAAGAGTCTTCAGACTCTCCTAAGATTTTAGTATTAGAATAAAAAGTTCTAACATCAAATACATTTGAAGGTTTAAACCCTGGAGGATCTGTAAAATATAGCTTAGTAATTTGATCTTCTGTAAATACAGGCTTGTAGTCAAATGCTTTAGTAGTTCCATTAAAAAGTACATTAGAGGTTCCTTCGTAATCTCTATCTTCTTGCAATCTATAGTTTTGAGGAGGATCAGTTCCAAAAGAGTATAATCCTCCTTGAAATCCATCTCCTCCTGCATTTAATTCAGTATTTATAGTACTTTCAACTGGTATAATAACTCTTTCAAAAGTACTACTGTTATTACCGTTCCAAGCTGCGTCCTCATTTTTATCAGTATCTTCATCACTAAACTGATTGTTCCAAAAGTTTTTAAAGAACTTATAAGTAGTAACAAACGTGTCTCCCTCAAATACTTTACTACTTGCTAGAGATAGAGCAGTTATCTCACCTGTACCAGCATCAGTTTCAGTTAACCTAATAGGGGCTGATGTTGCAAAAAAAGTGCTTGAAGAAACGGGCTGCTCTCCATTCCCACCATATTGGTTTGTAATTCTACGAGTATAGTCAATAAGAAAAGTAGAGCCTGCAAGGTTTGAAGCGAATGGCCCAGCTAATGCTGCAAATCTAGAATCATTTGCTATAAACTTACCATTACCACTAGTTCCAGTATCAGTTCCCCAAGCCTCAGTTTCTGATAAACGGCCTAACTCACATAGTAGATGAGTACCATGTCTAGCCATTCTAGTTCTTTCAGCCCCTTCGATATGAACGTTTCCTACTTCGAATGCTAAGTTTCTACATCTGTAATCTCCTACATTAGTAGAAGCCGTAGTAGTATATGTCTTAGGAGCCATAGTCTTCATAGATAAAATCGACTCAAAGTTAAACTCACTTAGATGAAGATCTACATGAGTTGGCTCATGTAAAGTAAGACAGTTTAATCTAGAAGTCTGTCTTGCTTGAGTTACCATTTCCCTGTCACTATTTTCTACATTATTATAGCCAGGATAGTTTGCATGAGAGTTTGACCCTCCCGAACCATTTCCTAATTGAGGCCTTCCCCTCCTTCTATTATCTAGCCCAAACCCATCTGTTCCTTCTTCTATAGTACCAAAATCACTATTATTATTATTAGAATAAAATGTATGCCCCCATTGAGTATAAGGCCCTAGTATAGATACAAAGCCATACCTATCAGTTCCTTCGGTAGTTCCCCAAGGAACATGTTCGATTTGTTTATTATACTTTGTAGTATATGTATAGAGTCCTACTGTTTTTAAAAAATCAAGACCATCTCTAAATTGAGGTACAAAATGATTGTAAGTCATCTCAGGACAAAAGAATGATACTACATTAGTAACAGAGGCAGCAGACTGGTATGTTATAGAGGTCTCTATTATATTTCTGTTAGTACCGTTATACCCAATACCAGATCTATCATCTGATCCAAGATCAGGATCTAAGGTAAAGTTAAATCCTGCAGTAAGAGGGGATAGAATTCCAGATTGTCCAAGTAAACCTCCAATATTAGGGTTCTGTTCTAAATTATATTCAAAAGATTTATAGTATTCGCCATACTGTGCGTTTGATCCTGGAATAATACTACCTTCTTGCTCAGGATGTATTCTATATCTATTTAGATGTCCGGGAATATCTTGTAACTCAGCTACAGGATAAAATTTCTTTACATCTTCTTGAATACCTTCTTGAATTTCAGGGGTTCCTCCTGCGCCATCTTGTCCAAACGAAGGTACATACCATTTGCTAATAACTCCTTGAGCTACTCTAGTCTTATCCGTTTCTTTACGTTTACATCTTACAATTTGGTAGTGAGATATCTCGTTATTAAGAATAAACTCATCAGGCAGTGTTACATTAAACTCAACTCCAAGAGAAAAGTAATCGCTATACTTAGGGGATTGAGCTCCTTCTCCTCCTCCAGCATATCCTCTAGACAATGCTATTGGAAAGTGATCTAAAGGAGTTCCGTTATATGTATTCCCTACTACTGACGCACATGTATCAGATATTTCTGGGAATTTAATGTCTCCAATGTATTGAGCAGTAGATGCTGCCCCTGCTTTGTTAATAAATACAATAGCAAATCTGTAAGTTTCTCCTCTTTTATAACCTCTAAGAAATCTTTTATAAGGGCTAGCTAAATTTCTAAAAGATCTATTTACATACGGAACCTCGTCATCAATGTCTATAGTTTCAAAAGACTGATTTTGGTTATAAGAATGTTGAAAAGCATTTGAACCATTAGGAGAGCTATCTCCCTCCATTCGTTCTAAACTAAACTTGTAGTTTATATACTGACCTGTTCCTCCTAGAATTGCACTGTTTTGTTGATACTTAAACTGGTATTCATTTTGCCAAGTACTATAGTTAACAGGTTCTAAACCAAATTTAGAACCAGATTCATCATTAAACGGGTTATTATATACGTCAGGGATTCCGTCTACATTTGTATGTGTAGTGCTACTATCTTGTTTGTATCTATATGTCTGTAACCCTTCCTTAATATCTGTAGGGATTTGAATATCATACCCTTTTATGTTAGCACAGAATAACACATTATCTTTAATACCAAATGTTTTATTTGTTTTAAAAGGAACATTTTCTGTAACAAGCTCCTCAAATACAATAATCTCAGCTCCAGTTTCGAGCCCTGAGTGAGGTATGAATACTTCCGTTAAATTTCCTGTAACAGAAGTTTCGCCTACTTTAGTAACTATAGGCAACTCTCCATAATCATTAACATGGATTGCTATTAGTGTCACAGTATCATAAGTACCTGCTGGTAGATTATTTAAAGGAATCCTAACAGACACTTGTTTATTTGTAACTAAGTCATCGTCTGTGGCCTCTGGGATACCGTAATAATTTAGAGTAGTATCTTCTTGATTATCATCAGACGTTACAATATGAATCTGCTGAGAGATAGAAGAAATAACTGTAGTATTTCCTCCTCCTGATGTAAAGAAGTAAGCGTAAGAATAAACACCCGGAGTTAGTGCCCCTCCTATACTTATATTATCTACAACAGGTCTATCGACTCCTGGGTTAGGGAAGAAGTTTAAAGCAGAGGGATCAAAAGTATTAATCTCTCCGTTTCTAATATTAATAGACTTAGTTGGGTTTTCGTAGTCTGTAAAATATATTCTTTCAAACTTTGGGTTCTCATACATACCAATAGCTTCTATTGGAAATAGTTTTGAGAATTTTAAATTCTCATCGTCATAGATAAGGGTTGCAGAAGTCTGAGACTCGTTAGTAGTTTGAAAATTAAAGTCAACCTCTACAATGTAACCATGGCCGCCTTCTTGATTTGAGTTATCTGTTAAAAATATTACAATAGAGTCTCTTAGTTGGCACATGCCTATAATCCCAACTTCAAGCGGGATCTCCGGTAGAAGAGTTGAAATGTTTGCTATCAGCTTGTTACCTGAAACATTTTGTACAGCGCCAAGACTTGCTCCATCTCCATCTGTAAATACACGGACATTGTGAGCATCCTCATAAGCGGTACTAGGGAAAGACTCTGCATTAAAGTCTTTATTTAGCCCATCCTTGTAATCGTTAATATGTGGCTTCTGATTTGTCATGAGTTATTGAAGGTACTGTCCTCTAAAATATCTATGTTCTGGTAATTGATAGTTACGGAAAAAATCATTATGGTAATTTATATCAGTAACTGAGCGTAATCTGTGGTTTTTAATTCCTTCTCTTTGATCTATAGATGGCATTCTAGAATAGGTAACAGCTTGTGCAAAGTACCAGTCTCTATCTTGCTCTAGTTTTTGAAACTTATCCGTAGATATTTTATTTGAGTACCAAAGTTTTCTTGCAGACTTCCATGCAATATCATGAATAGCAGCCTGTACCCACTGCTCATCTGCAGGAACCATAGGGAATCCTTCATCGTCTGTAGGTAATGCTTTATACGCTATAGCTAAGATACCATCATTAAAATTAGGGAAGATGTAGTTGTCGTTAACTGTATATGTATATGGAGACTCTACTTGAAAGTCGCCTTCACTATCATGGTATCTTCTATGGAACTTATCCGTAGTCCATCTCATTGGGCTAAGAGTAGCACAGGGCCCATCTGCAAGTGTAGCTGCATTTGTCTTTGCTACTTGCATAATTAAATGCAGGTCACAAGGTAATGAAGCTTTACCTTCGCATAGCTCAAGGAAAGCTGTTTGATCAGATAACATTATTGGGGCATTAGTAAGTCCCATAAATGCTCCTAGCCATTCTATAACCTCTTCGTCACTAATTGTTTCAGTAACAAATGGAAAGTCCCTTTGGAGACTAGATGCTATAGTTCTGTATGATACAAGTCTTCCGTTTCTCATAGAGTTATAGATTGAAATGAAACTTCAGTATCGCTTTTTATAACTGTACTGAGTTTTCTGTTATACTGAGTAGCTGACTTAAATGCATAAACCTGCTTTCCACGAATAGCTAGAGTACTATGGTCCCAGTAGAACATGTACTTTAAACCTTTTGAATGTCTGTTCTCATAACGAAGAAGTGGCTTATTATCTAAGTCAACAATTTCTTCATCTGTCTTACCAGGGTATATCTCTCTCCAATATTTCCAGGTTCTACCAAAGTCTATACTAGGCTTTAAAAAATTACCATTCTTATCAAACTTCTTTGGCTTATAGGACTTAATAGAAAAAGTACCTAGATTAGGAATAATAGCATCATCCCCTTCTAACATAACTTGCATAACTCCTGCCATTAAATCTTTATACAAATTTTTTACTTTACTATAAGGTATCGGCTTACGCTGATTATCATAATAAAATCTGTAAAAGTCTTGAGACGTTACATTTGCATTATTTTTTCCCTGTGCTCCTTTCTTTCTATTCATCGTCTTCTAGCCTTTTGCTGTTGAGGAGCCGCTTCTGTTCTCTGTCTCATAGGGAGTCTAGGTGTAGGTTGCGGAACTGTATCATCGTTAGCATTATTATCTTTATCAAGAGGAGCTTGAGTCTTTACTACCATCTGTTGTAAGATGTGAGGCTTAATAGCTGATTCAAACATCCAAGTAGCTACAGGGTAGTTACTTTCTTGTGTAAAGCAAGGGTCACCACAGCTGTTTACAAAGTTACCGGCTTCGGTAGGGTCTTCAAAAATTCCTCTAATATGAATTTGTTCTATCAGTCCGTAATGCTCTTGTCCAGGAGAGTATAGGTACATATAGTCATCTAAAAGAAAAGCATAAATAACATTCTTAGTAAATCTAGAATAGTGTATGTGTGGGATTCTTTTATAATCGACGTAGCTAAAAGGAGCTTGAATAATCTGAACTGGGCGTACAGATAAGATCCCATCATTATGACTAAGTTCAATAGTATCTGGAATTTTCTTTTTAGATCTTAATAACTGACAGTTTCCTGGAATATCTAAACAGCCACAGAGAGCTGCAGTTGTAGGCTCCATCTCTACGCAAGGTAGCTCTTGTATAATTGTAGGGTCTGCAGTCCTTTTCTTATTTAAATCTTGGCGAATAAAAACAGCTCTTGCTTGATTAATTAAGTCTATAAACAAACGATCACTAAATACTGTATCATCAGAATTTATGTTAATAGCTTCTTCAAGCTGCCCTATCATTTTTTCTAATGTTAACATTGTAATAGTTTTTCAATACGTTTAACAATTTTAATAATTTGAGCATCTGTTAAGCCTGAGCTTATAATTTCTACCCCTGCTTCTGCAGTAACAGCATCGTTTAAATCTGCTTGATTACCTGTTGCTAATACTTCTAAAACTATATATCCTTCAGGCTGCCCTTCTGTGCCAAATTGAATTATAGAGTCTCCTTGATCAAGCTGATATACTAACAAATCAAGAGGTAAAAGCCCTTCTCCTATATAAAAACCTTCAGTTACTTTTAATACATAATATTGAATAGTAAAAGGACTTGTAATAAAAAAGTAATCTCCTGTGCTTACAGGTGAAGGAAAAGATAACTGAACTCCTCCAAAGTTATCGTTCAGATTTGTGCCATTAAAGGTTAAGTAATCTTGGTAAGCATCTGGTAATTTAGAAATAGATCCAGCTTCTATTCCAACAGTTTCTATACCGTAACAGATAAGAATTCTTAATAAAGCTTTTATTTCAATAATAGTCTCGCTATCTTCTGGACAAAAAATTCCATATCTCCACTTATTAGTAATTTTATAAACTAAGTCTTTATACTGACACTGCAGATGGTATACTTTCTGATTAAATTCAGATAGGGTAATATCCCCATCTACAACGTTGTTATAAACGGGAGGTAGTTTAATCTGTGATATAGAACCTTTTGTTACCTGCATAAAATTAATTTAATAAATTAATCAGCAAGTCTTCGTACTCCTATTGTAATAAATAGTTTTCCCGTACCCTGTGATCCGTCTGGGGTAAATGATAAAACTGCTCTTTTAGCTATAGTAGTGTTAGAAAGACTTACTAAAGTTTCTGACCCTTCTGCTGCTGCTGCTGCAGCAAGTGTACCTGTTGAGAGTAAAGTAGTTCCAGCAGTAACATTAGCAATAGTCATTGTAGCTGGGTGAGTAGCTCCAACTGCTACTCCAGAAACAGTAGCTACAAGAGTATTGATTAGACATTTAGTAGGCATTGCAAAATAAAATGTATCCTTATTAGCATAATCAAAATGAACAGGTATAAACATTGAAGACTCTAAAGCTTCGTTTTCTAGCTTTTCTACAGTAACATTTGCATTTACAATTTTAGCAGTAGTTACAGAATCTGTAGCTAACTTAGCTGATGTAACACTAACAGCTGCTAACTTAGCTGTACTTACAGCGCTTGATGCAATCTCGTCGGCGGCAACAGCTCCTGTTGCAAGCTCTGCTGCTGTAATTGAATTAGCAACAATATTAGTATTGCTAATAGTTTCTTGATTGTCTTCTACACTGCTTAACAGGTTGACAACTGTATTAGTACCATCAAACAATACTATAATAGTCATAGGCTTGTTTGCCTGTCTAGCTGGAATACTTTTACCTGCAATAGTAAGAGTTTGACTATTTAAAGTAACATTAGCATGGTACTCAAATATAAGTCTAGTACCTGCAAATACTGATCTAGTATCAAATGAAATAGTAAGACTACTTGTAAGAGTTGTAGTACCTTTAATAAGAAAGTAATCAACAGTTTTAGAAGCATCTAGTGAAAGACTAGTACCTCTGGACTGAGAGTTTAACTCTATATCAGCTGCCTTTAATGTAATTATAGCTGGTCTTTGTATCATTAGATTTTAGGTATTTTAGTAACTGTCATATAAATACGGTCAAGATTAATAGCCCCTTCGCTTTTTTGAATGGTATTAGCTATCCCCATTAACTGTATATAGTTTTCCTGGTCAGGAGTAAAAGGCGCTATACGATAAAATCCTACTGTACCCATTGACTGTCCGGGAGCGTCATAATCATTTATACTATGACTTTGATTTGCTTGTTCTCCTTTATCATATACCTCCATTGTCCCTTTTAACATTACCGAGTCTCTATTAGGGCTATTTGTTTTAGACATTTCTATGTTAACATGAATACTCATACTAGCTATACCTAATGACTGAGAAGCTGGGCCGCTAGGGCGTAAAGAAATATTTGATGGATTTCCGGCAAGATTAACAACCCTATCATCTATTGTATCAGTATCCCCTACACATAAATATAATGTTTTAAAAACATCGTGAACATCATTAAGAGAGGCAGCAGTTACATTAAACACAGCGTCCCAATGCAGTGTATCTCCTGCATTTACAATTGTATTACCTGGAACAGTCCCTTTAATAACAGAAAAATTACCAGTTAAATCGTTAAGTAATACTGTTGCAAATTCGTTAGAAAGTTCAGGAGCAGAATTACCTTGGCTATGGTGTTGGACAATATAAGCACCTGCGGCTGTAGGTATGTTAAATGTTAAAGTAATAATTTCTCCATTATTAAGAGTTACAGTCAATGTAACCTCAGTACCATTTTGTTCTGCAGTAATATCATCAATACCATTCCCGTCAGCTCCTGAGCTTCCATTGCCTCCTGAGCTTCCATTAGACCCATCTTCACCATGAGGAATACTAAATTGTTGAATAGCACCACTACAGAATGTAATGGTTATGATTGTTTCCGTTCCTACATCGTTAGTATCTATAGATAGAATAGAGTCACATCCTGGAGGAAGTTGACTAGTCATTGAAACGGTTCCTTTATTATTACATCCGCAAGCTCCCATTAGCATTTACATTTTGTAGAGTTACACAAATTGCACGAGCTAGATCCTATTGTAAGAATCTTATCTAGTGCTTCTTTTATTTTACCAGCGCTGAATTCATCAGCACAAGCTCCGGCAGCTTCTACAGCAAAGAGTAGAGCTTCCGCTTCTAACGCTTCATCTCTGTTAGAGCCACAACAGTTATCTAAATATTTTAGCCAAAGGTTTTTGACTACATTTGCTGCCTTACAAGATATTAGTTTATTAAACTTCTGTTCAACAACGTTGCCCGCAAGAGCTAATTGATTATCAGCATCTCCAATTAATCCAGGAGCTTCTTGGTAAGTAAACTGATATGTAAAAGAGTATATACCGTCATCTTGTCCCCAAACTGCTGTAGATAATGGCATATTATTACTAAAGTCAGCAATGCTTGGAAAAAAGTTAAGAGTTGGAGAGTTGTAAACTACAAGATTTAAAATTTCAATTCCCGAACTATTTTTAGCTATAATTCTAATCTGTTTAAATGCAGTTAAAATTCTAGGTCTAGGAATTTCTGAAGGGTCTGTAGTCCAACCATAGGGATTGGCTATACTAGACAATAGTGTAACGTCCGAGAAAGTAATATTACTACAATCTTGGGAGATACATACATCTAGTTTGGGACTTATTGCCCCATTAAATCCTACTGGTACAACTGTCATTTTCTTATCCGTTATGGAACAGTTGGTATTCTACAGTAGTTGAAGCCTGGTCTGCTGTTAGTTTAATATCTAACGCTGACGGATCAATTGCCATAAGCACTGAGTCTCCTCCTTGTAGTACCGCTGTTTTTTGAGATCCTAATGTAAGGGTTACTTGATTACCCTTAGTAGCATCTGTGTTGTTTAAAAAAAGGTAAGCCTCATCAACACTAAAGTTTGCCGCAGCAAAGATAGTAGTGATTGAGTTAAGGCCGTTTAATCTAGTAAGACCAGAAGTTTGGTTAATACCTGCTCCTGCAGTACTTGTTAGATTAAAAGTTTTTGAAAGGCTCAATACATCTGAAGTTAAGTCAGAGCTTGAGATTGTAATTTTAGCTGTAATCGTTGCCATTTTTTTTAGGTATTATGCCTCGTAAAAGAGTGCGTATTCAATAAGAGTAGAGGCAGAAGCAGCTTTTACCATAACGTCTCCATCAATTCCCCCATCAGCATCAATGCTAGTTGAGTTAACAAGAGGTAAAACTGCAAACTGTCCGCCATAGATTCTAAGAACCTCTGCGTGTTGATCTGCTGTTGGAGCAGTACCTATTTTAAGATCTACATAATCTGTAAAAGTGCTATCACAATTCTTAATATAAAGAACTGCTTTCTTTGCAATAAGTGTTACAGGTTCTGCAGAAATATCAATAAGTACCGTATCTGTTGCTCCTATAATTTTTCTTGCAATACCTGATGTCTCTGTAACACCAGATGAACCGTCTGTTGTAACAGTCATAGATGTAGAGATATCTAAGGCATTAGAAGAGATATCACTAGTGATCCCTAGGGTTAGTGTTGTTGTTGCCATTATCCAATAATTTTATTATACAAATTTACGTAATTAATCCCAGTATATAAAGATGTGTGTAACTTCGTTTTCGTTTTCTTTACTTTGGGTATCATTTTCGTTAAGTTTTTTAATTTCTTTAACGTTAAGCATAGTCTATGTAGTTAATAGTTACTTTCTCTAATTCAACTGCTTCTGCAATACGTGGGTATATATTGAGATAAGCTTTTGTAGATTTACCAATAAAGTTATCCTGTTGAGTTTGTCCAACAAGTAAACATCCTGCAGTATGTGCATCAGTATTTCCACAGTGGATAAGTATCCATTTAAAGTTTGGAACATCCTGTAGCCATAGCATACCTTTGTGGATGTTTTTAAATCTTTTTAAATACTTAGCATGGAATCCTCCAACAGTTCTAAGTTTAATCTCATACTCCCCAGCTGGGATACGAGTTTTGGCCATAACTTTTTCATCTCTATGCTCATCTTCTAAAGTGTAGCACATAAACTCTTTGCTACCATCTTCTTTAACTTCAAATAATGCGCCAAGGGTATGATTGTCGTCAGACTTATATCTTAATACTTCTAGTTTCATATTTATATACTACTAATAAGTGTTACTTCTTGAATATTCTCTACAGGAAACTGTTTTTTTACATTATCAAAATATATAATAACTGCGTTAGATGCTGAAAGAAATTTTTGTAGAGCTACTAATGTTTTATACTCAAACCCTGGTCTAATTTTAAGATCAACTTGTGGCTTTGAATAACTCTTTGCCGTTTTAGTACCAGTTGACAAAAATGAAGTTGATGTTTGAGTTGTATCAAAAACAAGCGATATGTTATTTAAACTTACAGAATAACTAGCTAAATTTTTAAAGTTAAAAGCGCCTATATGCATGTCAACGCCGCTAGTAGATCTTCTAAGTGTTGTAGAGTCAGGCTCCTGTTTTCTAAATAATAATAATGTTTTCATAGCTTAACATTTCCAA